>OJMI01000908.1_pt1 | contig 36352 bp, 44 predicted proteins | sample 1597131 | NCBI WGS metagenome assembly OJMI01 (sample SAMEA2452116, study PRJEB22498) | human gut metagenome | reverse complement strand
ACGCATTATCTCGGCAAGCTCGGGTTCTTCGGCGGCGACCGTGTCAAAGCCGTCTATTATAATAAGTGTGCTGTACGACAGTGTTTTCAGCAAGCGGAGGTGATTAGAATAGCGGTCGGAAACCGTCATCAGTCCGCCATCTCCGGCGAAAACCGGCGCGGTGATTGTTTCGGTAAGACTACTGCGAAAGTTCAGAAATAAGATGTTCGTGTAGTCATTCTTGTGTGCCTTTGCGTAGGCTTTGACAAGCTCTGTTTTGCCCATTCCGGCGATTCCGCTGATGAACACCTTACCGTTCTCGGTGAGCAGATCGTGGAGTTTTTGCAGTTCGTTTTCCCTGCCGCAGAAGTGTGGGCAGACTTTCGGTACATCACAGCCGAACACCATTCCGGAAAGCACGGGCGAAGCGCTCTCGGAGTACTTCCGGAGGTCGGATATTCCGCGCTGCATAGCGAACAGCAGGACTTTTGCGATGAACTCCGCGCATGAATAATCGTTGTTGGAATTCAGTCCGCAGAGCAGTTCGAATTTCTTGTTTTCAGAAATCCCGCTGTCAAAAAGCACTAAATCGCGAATTTCATTGACAGCCTGCCAGCGGTCGGAAAGGACGGGGAAAATATTCGTTAGAATGTCCGTGCAAAGGGAATTCAGATTTTCCGAGTAGAAAGCCGCATAGCGCTCGGGGACGCGTTCATCTCCGTTTACCCAGCGGCTGACCTGTCCGTCGTCTGATGAAGCGTCGCTCTTTTCATAGAATGCGCTGAACAGTTCCGCGATAAACTCGCCCTGCGAAAAGATCTCGCTCAGGCTCCGATAGCTGAGCAGGATTTTTATTACGCTGCTGAAATCTACTCTTTTCACATCATCACTTCCCAACACTTTTTTCATTATACCATAAATTAAGAACTTTTTCAAGCCCTCTGAATTACGATAAATTCAGCAAAGTTCAATATTCAAAGCGGTGTGAAGCGTGTAAAAACGGGAGCAATTAGTAACAAATTAGTAACATCTTATACAAGGGTTAAATCTGTTATTTTTACCGCTGCAACAACATTATTGTCATAAGAAATAACAGCCCTGTCATTCCTGATTTCTGTGACTTTATGATTTCTTTCATATACGAAAGAAGCTAGTTCGCCACCGGAATATGTTTTTGCGCCCTTCTTTATTCTCACCGTGCTTCCAACCTTGATTTCAGCTTTGATTTCGTTTGTTGCAGCCGCCTGTTCTTTGACAATGTATCCGGTAAATCCAGCTGCTTTTAACTTTGCCAGCATAGCATCGGCATTATTTTTGTTGCTGTACGCTCCAACTTGTACCCTGTAAAGAGTTTTGGTTGAGATGTTGGCAGTAGAATTTAAGCTTGATGTAACCTTACTTGCCAGATCACCCAGACGATTATAAAGCCAGTCGCCCGGACAACTCTTGTTTGCAAACCAGCGATGAACAGTAAGAACCATTTCATCAGATTTAGGTTCGTAAGCAAGGCTTTTTTCTTTATCGGAAATCCAGATCAGCTTTTTCTTTCCGTTTCTCTTGCAAATATCGATGCAAAGCTTTACAAGAGAGTTGTAAACGGAATTGCTCATAGTGTAAGGTGCAGTCTTATCGGAAGCACATTCAATGGTGACTGCCCTTTGATCATTGGCATTGCTGGAAGAACACCAAGAACGATTACTTTCATCAACACAAAGTGCAATACGCCCATCTGCTCCTATGGCATAGTTACAGCTTGCTTCCTTTGACGGGCTGATAAAACACCCGCAAATACTTTCGGCTGAAAGCTGTCCAACTACGCAATGTGGCGTTATTCGGTCAATGCTGTGGGTTCTTTTTCCAGAATGATTCGGAGATAGATTGGTATAGACTACTAAGCTTGAATTACTCATGTTTAGAATCCTCGCTTTCTGATTTCTTTTTTAAGACCTCAATAGCCTTTGTAATAACTGTTGGAATAGGGACACCCATAAGCCCTGCGTTTTCGATTATTGAAATTGTTTCATTTGCAACAAAGGCAATAACTACTGCATCGCGAATGAAATTTGACCCCATTACCAAATCAAGACGGCAAGCCACCAGAACAACAAGCAATGTTACACCCTTTTTACAAAGTCCCTTCCAACCTGCGCCGCTTTCCAATGCGCCATTCTTTGTTTTAGCTGATTTGTGGAAAACACCCGCAACGATAAGTCCGGTTATGTAATCCACCCCCATAAAAATTATCAGTGTAATCAGAGCGGCATCAAAACCGCCGAAAAGACTTGCGATAGTGCTTCCGATAACACCAATAACTGTGCAGAAACCTTCTTTCATTTCTGTTTCCTTTCTGTCGGCGAATTAAAGAACCCTTTACTTTGGGTATTGGGTTCTTTAATTCATTATACAATTTGTTATTCTGCAAGATCACTGCAATCAAGGTCAATCAGAACCTGCTTAACCTTGTCCTTGATTTTGTCAGGTACATCTGCAAATGTTTTCTTGCCCTTGATGATAAGTGTTGCATATATTACAGCCATTTTTTCCACATCCTTTCTAAATAGTATTGATATGATAAGATTGAAAATCAATCTGTATCACCGTCTAGAAGTGCCTTAACAGCTACCTTTAGTTTATCAGGCACATCTTCAATGGTCTTAACCCCTTTCTTAATAAGCGCCGCATATATTGCTTCCACGTTATTTACCCCCTTCTTACTGCTGAATCATTTCAAAAACATCACACAATGCAACCTGTGTCTGTGTGATCTGTTCTGAAAGTTCGCTGTTTTCTTTTGCCTGCTTTAAGATGAATTCGTTTTTGTCATACTGAACCATATTGAATTCATATCCTACGAATTCATTTTCAGAACCAACGTTTTCAGAAACAGCCTTTATGTTGCTGTTTTCCCAAACGCTGAATTCATCAATCACGATTTCAGCAGGCTTGACCGTGCTTCTTACTTTACCGTAATTAGTCATGCTTATGCCACCTTTCTTAAAATAATTTCCCGATAGTATTTATCGGCATTTGCCGCAATCGGTTCAATGTATTTCTTTTGAAGTCGAAAGCTATCACAATGCTTTAGCCACCCTTTGTAAGAGTTTATTGAACACCATTCTGAATAGTTCATTAGTCGCCCTTTGCAGGTTTTCTTTTTGATTAAAACCATTTTTCGTTTAAACCCTTTACAGGTGCTTTTTCTAAGCAACGTATAATTTAGAAAAACGCGATATCCAACGAAATCAACTCCACGGATATATGACGGAAACAGTTGCCAGTTTCCTTTGATTGTCAAGTGTAGTCTTGTTCTAAAATACATTTGGATTTCTTTCAGTAATTCATGAAGCTGTTGCTTGTTGTTACCGAAAATAACAATATCGTCCATGTATCTAAAAACGTGTTTCACCTTCTTTTCTTCTTTTATCCAGTGATCGAATTCTGAAAGATATAGATTACCGCAATATTGAGAAAGGTAATTTCCGATCGGAATTCCTGTTTCAGAACAATTTCCACACGCCAAATATGCGTTGTGCAAATCTTCATCTTTTGCGGTACAAATGCTGTCTATAATTTCATTCAGTAACCAAAGCAACTCTTTGTCTTTGAAAATCTCCTCGAATTTCTCTTTCAAAATATTGTGATTGATGGACGGATAAAAATGGCGCACGTCAATCTTTAAGCAATATTGGCAATTTGGAACATCTTTCCTCATAGCACATTGAACATCATGAAGTGCTGCGTGAATACCTCGTCCCGGAATTGCTGAATAAGTGTATGGTGTAAGCTTTTTTATGATGTAAGGCTCGATTACCTGTAAGATAGCCCATTGACAAATGCGATCTGGGAAATAAGGTAACTTAAAAATTTCACGTTCTTTACCATTTTCACATTTTATGAATCTTTCGTAATGTGAAGTGCAGTAGGTGTGATTTTTAAGCATTTTTTGAAGTTGGTTCAAATAATCTTCAATGTGTTCATCAACATTTTGAATTTCTTTATACCAGCCTTTACCCTTTTTCGCATTCTGATGTGCTTTCTTTAGGTTGTCCATTGAATAAATCTGTTCGTAAAGATTTCCATATCGCTTCATTGCTGAATGTCCTTTTTGTATGCATATTTAGCCGAACGTTCAACTTTTGAAAATAAACTTTCAAAATCTACTAATACAGCAAAAGTTATTTTTATCTTCCCTGATAGGGCTGTCTGTTTCGCCTGTGGCGGGGTAATTCAGAAAAAAAAAAAACAGAAATATTAAAACAGCCGAGAATACCCGGCTGTTTTGTGCATTTACTAGCTGCCTGCTGATATTCCGATTACGATTAGTAGAAGCATTATTCAAATTCAGATAGAAAGTACCTGCATTAGCACTGTTATTCCAGTTGCCACCTAATATAGTGACCTTCTATGATTTTAAATTTTTGTTCACTATCAAAAACGGTGAGTAAACAACAATACTTTCTGATTTACCCAAGATTATATTTAAGCAGTAGCTTTTGAAGGTACATACACCAGCCGCCCGCCGATAATCCGATAACGATCAGCAGAAGCATTATCCAAATGCAGAGAGAAAGTACCCGCATTAGCACCGTTCTTCCAGCCGCCACCCAACACAGTGACCCTCCAGCCGGGATTCTGATTCCAGAAGAAGTCACCCACCGGAAGCGCAGAATTTCCGATCTTTTCTGTTGGGACAAAGAGCCAGTCGAATTCTTCCGAGTACCCGAACGCTGAAACATATCCAGTACCAAAGCAAGGGCATATTCCCGTATCTTTGTAAGGGTCTGTAGAAGTGTCGTCTGCAAAGCTATGATCTGCTATATACAGCTTTCCATGCTTTCCTTCTTCGAAAGTGGAAGGGTTTTGTTCGTTCATACCATCAACCCACGTCCAGATATTACCCCAGAGATTTTCTTCACCGCGATATGATATAATCTGTACGCCCTCTGTGTTAGTTACTGAACCGGAAACATTTCCAAGATTTACAGTAGCGCCAGTGATGTCCGACATATTTGTGTTGCCATCATCGGGCTTGTTTACCGCACCCATTCCAATAGCAGACTGCATATTGAAAGTTGCATACTCAATCAGCATTAAAAGCTGACTACAAGCCACTGTCGCCGCATAAGACTGTTCCCAGCCAGATCCACGCTTTTCCGCAAGCAGTCGTGTGTTTTTGCGTGTGAGAACCTGTGTAATACCAGAAGCAGGTTTTGCATTTGCAATACTGGATAGCATATCGGCGCTGAAATCTGCGACCTGCGAATCATCAAGAATATAAGCGTTTGCGGATGTGTCCCAAAGACAACCTTCAAACGCTGAAAGATATATGAAGTCATTCGTTTTGCCGTTCTCGATGAATGCAGGGTGAAGTTTAAAGCCAGTCTTAGGTTTATCAGAAACATAGTAACGCGCTTTTCTGATATGCTGACCGTGGTTTTCTCCTTCCGTAATGATTTCAGTGTTGAGCGGAACAACCTTGTAATAGAATTTAGGCTGTTCCACCATGACCTGAACAGGTGTACCATCTGTCATTTTTCCGCTTGTAGTAAATGCAGCATCGCCGTAATATGCGCTCACAGTACCGTCATTTTTAAGATTACAGCGGCGGCGACCACCAAAGCAATGAATGTTGTCAAAGCCGCTTCCCGCTGTTCTATTTACCGCGCCTGCAAGCCTTGTAAACTTCTTATTAGTGAAATCAACCTCAACGCCATAAATATCGTTATCCGTATATCCGATATATGCTTCAAGGTCTGAAATCTGCTTTTGTAAGTCCTGCACATCTCCGATTGTTGCAACTGCGGCGGCATCAACGTTTAGCGATACGTTTTCAGCATTTCCTACTGTTGTTATAAGCTGAACATAAGCACCGGATACCGTAACCCCATTATAAGGGGGCATATAACAATTACCGGATGTTTCAACTGTTGCAGCATAGAGAATTTCACCAACATCAGGATCAAGTGCATACAATCCTAGTGTACGCATATAATACCCCGATTTAAGCCCCATGTTTGTAAATGCCGCTTCCACCTTTATTGCAACATCGTTAGTTCGGGTGATTTTAGAAATAAGGCTTGTTTGCTGAATTCCGCTTAACGCCGTTAACGCCTGTAACTGATTTTCGGTGTACTGCGTACTAGATGCACAAATCTTTGTGAATTCAACGTTTCCGCTTCCTGCAAGCATTTTTGCAATCAGCGCCTGACCTTTACTGGTTATTACCAGTTTTGAAAACTCTGCCATAGTCTTTCTTTCCTTTCATTTATGTGTTTGCTCCAATGGTTTCTGATAAAGTAACGGCTGAACCTACGGAATTTAGCCCATTTATATCATAAGATTCATTGAAGTTGTCGCTTATTGTAACGAATGCTGTATTGACAGCTGCACCGCCTTGACCCGCAATGCCCTTTGGTGTGATTGCTTCTTGAATATCATTGGTAATAAAAAAATGTGTAGTAAACTGTGACCTACCACCAACAAACGCACTTCCAGAAGCGTTGCACTGTTCATTGAAATCATTCGATGCTGTAAAATCATGAACAAAGCACAAGCCACCACCCACAAGCGCGTTTCCTTTAATATTACAAGGGATTTTGTTTGTTGTTACTGTAATGATGTTACACGGTATCATGCTTTCGATAATGTAATCCAGTTCGTCCACTTGCCCAAATAGTTCAAGATCAACGACTATTGTTATTTTGTAAAAATCATAATCCGTTGAAATGGAAAAACTCGATTCACCACAAAGGTTTTGAAGCTTTGAAAGCAACGCCTTAATGGTATAAGGAACGTTGGTAAACCAACGTGCTAAGACCCTTGCACGACGGCTTTCTAGTGTATCTTCTTTTGAAGGAAGAATATTCAAGATTTTTTCAAATCTCGAAATGCCGTACTCATCGGCTGTTTCAATGAATTCATTATGCAAGACACGGTCAACGCCGTCCCATACAAGAACAAATTCAGGATTTTCCGCTTCAAGTGTGGTAGTAAGTTCGCTGAATTCAGTCAGAAACGGCGGCAAATAGGAAACAAGGTCAACATCTCTCGTCATCCACTTGCACCCCCGAACATTGGTATTTCATACTTTCCAAGTGTATAGTTATCAGCAATATTGTTGATTTTTGTGTTACTAACATCAATTATACCTTTGATAGAAAGAAGTCGTGTTTCTATCTGACTTATCCGGACTACCAAATAAGGTGAAGTAGCCCACGTTTTTCTTAACTCTAAGAGGTAATCTGATATAGCTGTGTTAATTGAACTTTGCAAGTTTGACCAGCTATATCCGGTATCAAAGGTAACTGATGTTTTAATTGAAATGCTTTTGCTTTCGGCGCTCTTTACTGTAACCACATGACCAATCGGGGCAAGTCCTAACCCATCACCAGCACTAGAAGATGGATCAATTGTATTCTGAACACTTTGAATAAGGGTATCAGAAGCAACCCCGTAATCAGAATTGAGAATGGTTAGAAGCACTGTCCCGCCAGTAGTAAGCTTCTTTTCCGAACCAGCTTTGAATACTGCATTCAGCCACTTTGCTACATCGGCGCTAAGCGTGTCTTTTATAGTATCATACCATGATTTTACGGCTTCTGAAGGTATCATATCAGCCGGTTCAATGCCTGCATTCCACACTCGTGTAACTTTAGTGCTACCCACACCAGCAATGGCATTGACTTTTTCAAGATAATCTTGCGCGTTGCCGCCAAAGGACTTTTCATTGAAGCTATCAAAATACCGCTGCCTTAAATCTTCGGTTTCTTCTTCGTCCTCACCGGGTATAAGGATTTCTGTTAGTTCTGCCGTTTCAAGTCCCTCTATATAGTCAATTGGGATCATGACGCCAAGCTGCTGACTGCCGATTTTACCTGCTGTTTCACATTGCACCTGATATTCTCCATCAGCAATTTTATCAAGCACTGTGTAGTTCAGCGAACCAATATTAAAGCGTTTTCCCGTAACATCAAGGTTGTTCGGTGTGAACTCACCTTTAAGAATTGCATTTGTGGCTTCGTAAGGAATTATGCCCTTTTCCTTACAGCGCTTTATAAGAAATTCCCGTGAAGCAGTATCACCATAGGCTTCATTTATAATGCGATCCAATTCAATATAAAGAAATTGTATTTCTAGTGAAGTGGGGGAAATGGTGTCGAAAATAACTGATCCTTCTCGCTTATCGAACTTATCCGGGACACGGTCTAGCATTCGTTCAAGAAGTAATTCGTGCGTTATTTCTTCATACATTATACAGTCACCGTCCTTTCAGCAGCAACATCTCCGTAAATGGTATGCGCTATAAAAGTTACTAAGATTTCGCCTTTTTTAGAAGTGTCGAATTCGAAATCATCAACGCTTTCAATCCGTTCGTCCCATGTAAGGGCTTCTGTAATACGGCGCTCCAGTTCTGGACACACATAGGTTATAGGTTCGCCGTATAAGTCTAGTAGCTCAATTCCATAGTTGCCTGAATACATGATATATTGATATCGTTCCGTTGATAAAATCTTGAAAATTGCTTGCTTCATGGCTTCTAGCTTATCCGTATAGCCATGGATGGATCTACTATTCAGGTTCATCTGATAGGTTAGGGTTGGTTGTTCATCAAGTTCAAAGTCTTGTTCAAAGAAAGCGCTTGTTGAAGGAATCATGTAATCCTATCCACCACGATGAATCTTTGACCGCCTTGCTGACGGATAAGAAGCACTTCATCACCGACAACCAACCCATTATGAACGATGATTTTTTTCTTACCCTTAATAGCGTGCTGATGTGCAGAAGCTGTTTCTGTCTGCCAGTCAACAGTTACTTCTGTTTCAAAGTCTGTTACATTTCGGCTTAGTACAAGCTGCGCCGTCCCTAATGTCATTTTGTTCGACAAGGATTTTAAGCGGGGAAACACTTATCACCTTACCAAAGCAGACTTCAACGGGTTTTGAAGCTTTTACTGCTTCAACAGCAGCTTTCTTTATTGCCTTTATTAAATCTACTGCATCAGGCAATAAATTCACCCCCTCTAAGTGTTAAATCCATGAAGTGTTGATCCAGCTTGAAGATATGCCTGACTTTCTCAACCATCATGAAGTTCTTTACCTTAATGTCACCCAAATCCAGATTTATAACAATCATGCTTCCGGCTCTTACTCGTGTATCACCGAAAGCATTTGTAATTTTCAATGTTCTTGTTTTGCTATTATACAGCTTTAACAGGGCATCGGCTTTTGCTTGCCCATTCTCGCCTTTGGAAAGCGTATCGAAATACTGTAGAACCCCCCATCGGTTCATGTGATTGGAATCCTGCGCAATATATACTTCACGCTTTCCTGTATCTTCATTGTCATAAGTCAGTTTAACCTTATTGTAAGTTTCACTATCTATGCTTGAAGTGTAGTCAAAGTTTTCTCCGGTTTCTTCATCTATCATCAAATATGCACCGGGTTTCCCAACATACATTGATGATATATTTTTTAATGTGAGCTTTCCGAAATCATCGTAAAGCACATACATTTCTTTTGTATTTCGTAACGTAAGATCAAGTGCATTTTCTATCATGTCAAAAAGAGAAGTGTTTTCTTCAATTCTTGATGCGATGGTGTAACTTGTGTTTTCGATAGTGCCTAAGTTCAATGAAAAATCTGCTGCTATCATTTTTATAAATTGTGAAGCGGATTTGTTTTCATAAACATAGGTGTCTTTATTGTTCAGATATCGTAATTGATCGTATGCAGTGACTGTTATAATTCGGCTTTTGTCACGTTTCTTAGTGAAAACGAATCCAAAGAACACCGCTTTATCATCAATCCTTAACCTAACCGCCGAACCTTCCGTAAAGCTAATTTTGCCATCATTCACAATGCTAAATGTCAGCTTTCCGGGGGTACTTCTTCTTTCAGTAGTCCATTCAATACCTTCTTCGACAACCGGAATATACGCTTTATTTCCTGATGAATTTGATATTAACAGTTCTACTTTCATAAATTACACCCCTTTCACGCTTTTTTCTTCAACCCACCCTAGCCAGTTGCCGTCCGGGGTTGTTATATGGTATGGATGTGTGCCACTCTTGTTTATAAAATTCACTTTACCCCTGTAATCTGACTTTGATATGCCGGGGCTATCTCCATAACTTGAACCAAAAAACTGACCGTTTACAATAACATCTGAACCAATCTCGATTGGCTTTGTAGTCTGGACTGTTGATTCAGACCGTTTTGTTTTTACGGTTGCCTTTGGCTTTGACGATGTAGTTTTAATACTTACAGTTTTTGTTCCATAAGCACGGTACTGTTTCAGTTTGACTTTTACAATCAAATCAAAACCGTTTTTAGCCTGCTCTGTGATTTTGTAATCTTCAAGCGAAACTTTCATATTGGTTGAGAAAAAAAGCTTGCCATTTGGTGCTGCCCTTGAAACGATGAACTGAAAAGGCTTCTTTTTTGTTTTCAGCTTTTCAAAGTAGTTTAGAAAATAAGAAGCTTTTTTAAATCCTGATTTGTAAGTCGCAAACGGATATTTCGTTTGTGGGATGCGGCACTCAAATTCAATATCCGTTAGTTCGGCTTGTTTCAGAATGTTAATTTCACCTTCATCAATTAGTGTTAATGTGTCATTAGCGTTATTGATTTTGATTTGAAGTTTTTCAGGGGGAATGGGCAATAAACAGCGTTTCAGGTAGAAATCATATCCGCTTTTCTTCATCGGTCATATCCCCCTTCTGCGATAATGTCAACCGCTTCATTTACTGCATCCGTTAAACCATCAACAACACCGTCTAAGTCCATACCGTTATTGACAATGTTCTGCATACCTGACTGATCTATATTGATTTCAGCAGTTGTAAATCTGTTTACAGTTTCCTGCTCCGCAAGGTCACGCAAATATTTCAGTTCTTCTTCCGTGGTTTCTAGTTTATCATTGATGGAATCGGTATTAGCTGCAATTTCGTCAATGCCGGGTACTTCGGGAACTTCCGGCATCTGATATACATTGACATCAGAACCGTTATCAGTACCGAATGCGTTATCTGCAAGATAATAACCAGCATCAAATGCATCGTCATAGTTAATGTAGTCAAGTGAAATCATCTTTTCATCGACTGTAACATCAACTGCACCTGTTCCAAATTGCTGTTCAACGGCGGCGTTCATATCATCACGGAAGCCCTGAATTCCGCTGCTCCAGTCCTGACCAAATAATGAACCAATTGCTCCTGCAACAGTTTCAATTATAGAAAGGATTGCATCAAAGACACCTACGAAAAGCCGAACAACAGAACCAAGCGGATCAGTCCATACATTAGCAAAGAAGTTTACAAATTCGCCTATGATATTCCATACGGCAAGAACCGCTTCCACCACAATATTGTAAATCATGATTACAAGGTTTCCCAACGCTGCTAGAATAGTCATAAGAGAACCGCCAAGCATTCCAGCGAATGAGAGCGAAAGCCCATAGGATTCATTCACCACATTTGTATATATAGCCAGCGCCCCGACCAGTGCGCCGATTGCAGCGACCACCCATGTTATAGGGCAAGCAAGCAGTGCGGCATTAAAACCATATTGTGAAACCATACTTGCAAATGTTGCTCCTGCAGCTCTAGCTTGTGCCGCTCTGTAAATGTTGACGGCTGCTGTTGCTGTAGCTGTCAATCCACTTGTTATACCCTGAACTACGTTATGTGCAACAAGCATTGTGGTATAAAATATAAGTGCTCCAGCGGCTGTATAAATGATTGGTTCTATAACCGCCCAATTGTCAGCGATAAAAGCGCCTACTTCTGCAACAACTTCAAACACGTTCAACGCCACGTCCGCAACTGTTGTAAGGGCATCGATAGCGCCGTTGACGAAATTTTGAAAACGCTGACTGTTTGCAATTTCGTTCATTCGTGCCAGAACGGGCGTAAACGCATCAACGGCATAATTCTGAAAAGAAGTCCAGATTTGTGAAAAGGTCTGCGGCATACTTTCAAAACGCGCGTTGGTTTCATCAGCCGCCGCGAACATAGCGTTTTTTACTATTTCGGCGGTAATCGCGCCATCAGCTGCCATGTCCTTTAACTGACCTTTTGGAACTTCCATGTAGTCAGCAATAGACTGAATGATATTAGGTGCTTGTTCCAAGATGGAATTGTATTCTTCACCTCTAAGAACACCAGAACCCATAGCCTGTGTAAGCTGTAGCATTGCAGCTTCAATTCCCGCCGTTTCAGTTCCGGCAATTGTAAACTGCTTGTTGATCTGCTCCATAAAGCTGATTATTTCACTGGAACTATTGAAAGCATCTCCTGCCATAAGTCCCAACTTTGAAACTGCATCGGCGGTTGCTTGATAAGCACCACGCGATGATTCAGCAGATTGGAATATCATGCTTTGAAGCTGTGTGGTTGTTTGCAAGCCATCGTTCATCAGGTTAAGACGTGCGGTTGTTGAAGCAAGCGTATCAGATAGATCAAGAGCCTTTTGAAAAGTCTGTATTCCGGCATAAGCGGCAACTGCATTTCTGATTGTATTCATCAGATTATTTGCATTCGCATCACCTTCATTGATTGCCTGATTGAAACGTCCCTGTTCATCGACATTATCACGAATATAACGTTCAGTATTGCCTACTGTCTGTGAAAGCCGCAAATACGCCTGATTTGCAGCATCTACATCCATGTTTTCAACAGCGTTATTCAATGCCTGCTGCTCCAGAACAGCTTGATTTAATTGATTTCTAAGCTGTTCAAGTTCTGCATTAACGTTTGCCGTTCCCATGTTCAAAGGATTGTTTTCAATAGCCTGTATGCGCTGCTGAACGGCAAGCAGACGGTTCTGCATATTCGTTATATCAGTAACCGCATTGGCAGGGAACAGGTCTGTTCCTGCCGCTGTCGCTGAAATGCGTTCCTGTGTCGCGTTCAAAGTGTTCAGCATATTGTTTGTACTTTGAACTTCTTGCTGAAAACGTTCAATGCCTGTATTCGTGAACACTTCCAGATTATCAGACTGCCAGTGAACGGGTATTTCAACGGGCGGGATATTTTCAAACGAATCACGAACCATTCTTTCAGTATCTGTGATTGTCTGTGAAAGCCGCAAATATGCGGAATTTATCCCTGATAAATCCCCGCTTTCCATAGCCGCATTCAGATTTTCCTGCAAGTCAAGTGTTTGCGAAAGCCGTTCCCTTAAATGCTCCATGCTTGCATTTGCGGCATCTGTACCGATGTTCAGCGGGTTTTCTTCCACCTGCTGAATAGACTGCTGTAAAGCATAAAGCCTGTTTTCCACTGCTCCAATATCATATTGTGCCTGTGGTGAAAGGATTTCACTTTCATTCGACTGCTGACCAATACGGCTCTGTGTGCTGTATACCTCTTCAAGCATAGCGTTCACGCTTGAAATTTCCTGCTGATAACGCTCAACCCCGGTTGTCTGGAACACTTCAAGACCGTTATATGACTGCCATTCAAAGGGCTGCTGAACGGGCTGATTGTTTACCGGGGCTGTAGTCGCCGGAATGGTTGGCACTGAAATGGTGGGTGGTTCTACGTTCCGCATGGCGGCATCTAATTCCTGAACAGCTAATGTTGCCCCGTCAATTGCTTCACGGGCGGCATCAAATGATGTTGTATTAACAGCACCACCCATTGTCTGTGAAAGCTCGTCCATCGTGCTAATGCTCTGATTTACGCTGTAAATAATGCTATTAAGCACATTGCTGAAATTGTCAACCAATTCTATTGAAGAACGGATTGTTCCCATACGGATCACCTACCTTTCTTTTTGGCTTTTCTTTTTGCTTCCTTCTCTTTCTCCCTGTCATTCTTGATTTTTACTTTTATCGCCGCGATAACAAAGGCTTTTTCTTGTGTATCCATTTCAAGAAAAACAGATGGAAGAATATGAAGTTTGTGAAGGCAATAGTAAGCATAATTAGCTTCTGGATCGCCTTCATCAATTAGTTTTTTGCTTCATTGACCTTTTCTTCAAACGGGTTATCAAAGCCGTTAAAGCGCTGAACGAACATTGCCAGTTCGTTGTACTCCCCCGGATCATCGACCATAGCAAGCAGCAGTTCTTCCGGGGTCTTTACGCCGTAACTGTCCTGTAGTTCCGTATCATAAAGATCAGGGGAAACAACAGACGCGCATATCATTTTCTGGATATAAGCGGTAGTTTTTATCTTCTGTCTGAAAACATTGGGCTTTCCCAGAACAGGAATATCTGTGGTGCAGGCTTCACGGATATCTTCATTTTCCTTTGATGAAATGTGCTTGAATTCCCATTCAAGGGGGTTTCCGTTTTCATCGCAAAGCGATTTTGTGACAGGGTGCATAACATTTTCCTTTGCAACCTTGTTTGCCTTCATAAACTTTGAGAACTTAGACATTATAATACTCCTTTCGAACGGTCAAAGGGGTGTCGAGAAATACGACACCCTCGCCACAAACACGTTTTTAGTTAGTCAGAAAACCTTCCAGATCCTTGAAGGTTTCAGGCATCTTGAAATCTTCAAAGGTGAAGTCCATATCTTCATCCAGATATTCACCATCAGCATCGAACTTTGCAAGTACGCCGCCGTCAATGTTACAGTCAATCAGAATGATAGTCTGCCGACCAGCTGCGGAAGTAGGATCTTCATTTGAAATCTGAATTTCAAAATATACATCTTCACCCGTATCTTTATAGTCCAGCATCATCTGACGGAAAATTGACGTATTGTAATGGAAGGTTGCCGAACCCGTACCCTTCCAGCCGGAAGCCTTGTTACCCTTTCCGGTTTTTCCGAGAATAGGAACTTCTGTCTTTGTTTTCTCAAACTTTGCTTCAAGATTGATAGCCTGCATAAAATTATAGCGGCGTGTACCAATTGTTACAAAGCATTCGGCAAGAGCGGCGAAAACGGTATCTTTCGCCTTCATAGTAATGTTCTTAGGCATTTTTATTCACCCTTTCTTATGCCACTGTAACGGTCATATAAAGCTTACTCATAGCATTAACAACCGTGATCAGGTCTGTAACAACAACCGACTTCTTTGTGTTGCCCTGCTCAACAGTTACATCTGAATCAGAGAAATTTTCAATGGCTCTGATCTCCGCAAGCTGTTCATGGTGCTGTACGATATCAGACCATAATGAAGTTCTTCCAGCGGCATCATTGGGAACAACACCAAGATACTTTGTATTGAACAGAACAGCAATATCATTTGCTATCTGATCCATTACACGAATGGTCTGATTGTCCTTGAAAATGTCACCCTGTGTGTCAGATGTCGTAACCATTGTGTTGATATCTTCAAGGACACGGACATCATCACCAACTTTATGCAGTGTAAATTCTCCGTTGTCGATAGCTTTTGCAAGCTCTGTCTGTGTGTAGTCCGTGAATACTGTAAATTCACCGTCATACTTCTTGTTCTGATTGCTCTTGTTGACCTCACAGCCAGCAGAAGCACCAGTCACCCAGTATACAAGCGATGCTTCATTATACCCAGAATCAAGCACCTTGTTCTTAACGCTGATTGCACCGAGATAATCGGGCGTAGTATCGTTATAAATGACAAGCTGGAACTTGATACCCATTTCGTCACGAAGGCGTTTTACAAAAGAAGCATACAGCCCCTTTGTAGTATCATCAGTTGTCACCACACCCATTGTGTTGAAGGTATAGGATTCGATCTTGTCCAGATATTTCTGATGTGCTGTACCGTTCACTGTTCCATTAGTGCCGCCTGTCAAGGGTATTGCCGCTGTCTTTGTAAGTTCAGCCGCTCCCTTAAAGGTTACAAAGTCGTTTGCAACAAGATCAGAAGCTTTTGCAACCGTCTGTTCATCAACGATAGCGGTATCAAGAATTGTCTTTACATCGAACATCTGTTCATCATCAGCGTTGACGTATATTGCTATCTTGATATCATTTCCGCGAATGCCGCAATAACGCGCTTCTGCAAACGTATTTGCCGCCTTAACTCCACCGGAAGTCAGCTTGTAAGCGTAAAGTGTTTTTGCGTTCCTGAACAGATCACGAAGTCCCTTCATCTTATCGCTAGTGTAGTCATAGCCAAATAGTTTCAGCGTGTTCTTCTGAAAATCAGAGTTTTCAACGGTAAATACTTCACCGTCAACACCCCAGTCAAGTTCAAGCGGCATTGCAACAATGCCGCGATCGGAAAGCGTTGCAGAAGCGGCAGCCGCCGAAATGAAGTTGATATATGCCCCCGGAAGCTTTTTGTTCTGTGTAACGAACGTTCCACCGCCTAAAGCCATAATTATTCACCTGTCCTTTCATAAAAATCGGTAATCATCTTTTCTACGGCATTAACCGTAAATGTCTGGTTGTCGGGAAATCTCCCAAGGACTGCATTAAGCACATCTTTTTTTCCCGCAAACCGCTTTGAGTTAGCAAGCTGTTCCCTTGTATATTCACATTCAAGGGTTTCCTGCTCTTTAATGTTTTTCTGTAATGCCACCATATCACCTTAACCTTTCACATCAACCTTTTCAGATATTTCTTCCATAGGGTTAGAAGCGCTGTCTTTGTAGACAAAGAAGTTATAATTGATGAAAAAGTTCAACACCTTATCCGGCATTTCACATCTTGCACCTGTACCGCGCAACATATCCCCGTCAACGCTAACATATTCAAGAGAAGAGAAAAGCCGCTCTGCGACATCATTACATTCTTCTTTGATAAGGTCTTTGTTTTTAGGAAAATATTGAATACAGATTAAGTTTTCCCTAAAATAACGCTTCCCTAGAAACACTTTATTTGTAGGACTTACGCAAGATATAAAAAAACAAGGCTCTTTTAAACCTTGCTCAACCGCTTCTGTATAGATTGTGTAATCGTCACCGAATTCAGCATTTAAGGAAGTGCTGATTCCTTCAAGTATTGAATTTATCATTTCATGCATTCCCCTAAATACTTCTTTACTTTGCTTTCAAGTACGTTAGGGGCTATGCTTTGGATTTCTTGTTCAGAAATCGTAAGCATAAACCGCCCCTGAACCCAGCCCTTATGATTTCGGGTTCTGTGTCCAAATTCAACGTATGAAGCGTAATGCACCGGATTGACAATCTCAATCACAAGCATATTACCCGAATGATTGATTGTCAGGGAATCCGCATAGGCTTTTGCGTTTGCGTTATTCCCGCCGCTTGAAGCTTCTTCATGTGATTTGGAAGTCCACCCACGGCGAAGTGTACCCCCAAGCTTTCCTGATGTATTTACCCGCTTTGTATAGGTTTCACCTTTTTTGTGATTCTTTGAATCCTTTTTAGCTACAACCTTTACTTCTTTTGAGTAATCGCCAACAGGTGTCCTTTTTATTACTTTTGCAAGCAGCCGTGCGGCAAGTTCTTTTGCACACTCTTCAATAAAAGCCTGAACATTATCAGATTGAATTTTGTTCAGCTTCTTTTGAAGCTTTTTTATATCACTCGCCGAAAAGCTCCCCATGTGTCCCATTACGCCCACTCCTTGAAAAGTTCAAGCACAACTTCCTTGTGAGTTGGATAAACAGCAGGTTCACCGCTCATGCAGTATTCGGTTATTACACCATTCTGTTCTACAACGATCTTAGAACCGCTGTTTATAGCGATTTCGGGTGAAATAAATAATTTTGTATTAAGTGATACCACTGTCGCCGCATCACTAGAAACAGCGGCATTGGCTTTTTCATAGGATATTTTACAAGGATGATTTTCAATTACAACAACTTCTGATTTGCGGGTGATTTTGGTCTTTTCATCCCGTACATCACGCCGTTCAATGATGGTGCAAGTGCCCGTGTAATAGGCGCTCGCTATAGCCTTTTGTACTGCTTTATATGCAGCTTGAATTGCTTTCACCATTTGATTCTCCTAAAGCAGGAAAATTCATCCCGCCCATAAGTCAGAAGATAGTTCAGAAAGCTGTTTAAACGCTGTTCAGCAGTCAAACTTCCTTCCCCGGTTGCAAATACTGTGTTAGTGTCGCCAATTTGTATCTGCTTAACCGCATAATCCAGATCAAGCCCTGCAATGCTATCCGGCGAAAATGTTTTCTTTGCCGTTAAGAATTCACCCGCCGCCATATCAATAGCGATATTCTCCAAGCCATCAGGTATAGAAGAAACATTGCAGTCATTCCTTATAGTGTTTTCCACCTTCTGAACTGAAAATGAAATGATAGCTTCATCACCGCTCTGCACTTCATATCCGAATGATTGTAACCGCTCTTTAACCTTGTTTAGCATGGTATCACCGCCTTATTAGCCCCTTGAAATTATCTTGCAAAGGGCAATGGTCTTATGGGAAATTGACTGCTTTGTGTCGTTGATGATGTTCCAGTTAGCACCTGTTTTCAGATCATCGTTGGAAGCAGAAGCTGTGATGCTTGCCGGCTTCTCAAAGCTTATACCCTCGACACCGCAAATAAAGCGGTCACGAACATAAAGCGTATCCTGACCGCCGTTGGTCTTAGGATCGCGGTTCATTTCATAGGGTACGGAATCGCCGATATCATCAAGGACGATTGAACCGTTGCCGAGAACGTAGGTGGTATACTTTGAACCAGCGACAACATAATCATCAGCGCCAACGTTGGCAGGATAGAAGTCACCCTTCTTAACGTCCGCAAGGTTAATCTCGCCTGTTGCTGCATCGCTCGCCTTAACCTGCATAGCGCCTTCATCAGTAGAAGCTGCCGCATAGTAACCGCTCTTTACAGGCATATTATCATCAATGAGAACGGTTCTTCCGTTCCATGTGCCGATAGTAAGATCGCGCTGAACGCCGTCACTGTCAGTGTAAGTAAGGTACTTTAACAGACGAAGGTTTTCAAGGTTGGTTGCAACCGTACTGTGCATGATCGCAAGCTTGAAAATGTTCTTGTTGTCGCCGCAAGCCTTCTGAATCGCCTTGTTCAATGTTGCTACACCAACATAGCCGCCATCGCCGCTTGTGTCTGCAATATCATAAACGTGCTTATCAAGAAATTCCTTTGCCGCCTTTGCCGCTACAGTGCTTCCACTGGTGCTCATGCTGAATACGCCGTCAAGGATGGCAAGAAGCATAGCCTGCTTTACTTCCATCTTGTATTCGGAAATCTGTGCAGCAACATTGTCCATGAAGTCAACACCAGCAGTGATGTTCTTACTGAAACTCTTTTCAGTCCAAGCATCCATTCTGCTTGCAACAACGAATCCCTGTTCATAGGTGGTTGTGCTTGTGCTGTTGATATCATCTGCACCAGTGTTGTTCTGTGATGTTTCGCCGCTGATTCTTCCGAAATAGGGGATACGGGAATACAGCGAACCAGTCTGTGTTGCAAGCGCGTTTCGTGCCTGCTCATTCGTGCTTACCGCGCCGGACTTTGCAAGTTCGGTCTTGTTGGGGTTGGGAATTCGGTTTACATAGTGACCAAACGCCTGTGGGTTGAAACTCTTTGAATCAAACTTTGTGTTAGGCATTGTTATTCATTCACCTTTCTTTAATCAATTTTTGCTTCCGGATTTGCCGCCATGTATGCCGCAAGCTCCGAATACGTCATTTTTGAAGTGTCCACTTCTGTTCCGGGTTTGACATCGCCGCTTGCTCCCGGCTGATAACCTTTGAATGTCTGCTTGCTGGTCTGCTTTGTTTCGAAAAGATAAGAATCGGACTTCTGAACCGCTGAAAGCTGTTCATCCCAACCAGTCAGTTTGCCATCATCACCAAGCTTTACCTTTGAAGTGTCAAGCAGTGCCTTGACCGCCTTTGCGTTCTTTGCCCCAGCTGCTGTCAGGGCTGCATCTATGGCGTTATCAAGTCTTAACTGTGCCATTTCCGCATCATGGGTCTTTTTCTGCTCTGCGTTCTGCTGCTGTAAAACCTCAATCTGCTTTTTCAGTTCAGCGTTATCGCCGCTGGACTTTTTCAGATCGTCAAGCTGCTTATCTCTATCAGCAACAGACTGTTTCAGGGTCTTGTTTTCTTCGTTGACCTCGTTGAACCTCGCCTTTGTTACAAAGCTTCCGTCAAGAGATTCCATGACCTTCTTAGCCTGTTCCTCTGTAAGCCCCATTGCAATTAGATCTTCTTTTTTCATGGTTTGTTTCCTTTCATTTCCGTTGTTTACCGTGGGTTACGAACCACGTAATGAATCTTGTTCTTTACCGTCTACAATAAAAAAGACGAAAAAATAACGCTCATTAGAGCGTTTCAACCGTTATCCAGTCGTCAGAAAGTACATCGGTCTGACTTGCAAGCCACGGAACAAAGTCCCCCTGAACCGTTCTCATATAGATATACGGCAAGGTCATTTTACTGTGTTCATCCGGGTGCTGTAACTCAAGGTACATATTTTTACCATTCCACCCGGCGCGTGCAACCCTCTTTCCGTTCTTTAACGCCTGAATCGCATCACCGAAATTCATCACGTCACCCCCTTTCAGGCATGAAAAAAGCACTCTTGAAAGTTAATTTTCAAAAGTGCTTTATTTCTTTCGTTTTTCACGTTCATAATATTCACAATTTGCGGTGTTATTATAAACTTCATTTGGCTTATCTTTGGATTCAACGGGGGTATATGGAAATACCAACTCACCATTTGAATATTTCAGCTGTGAGGCAGTATTTCTTCCGTAAATGTGGCATACAGCTTTTTCCCACCCACATTCTTCACCGCTTATAGTGGTTTTGTCCCGGAAAATACAGCCCTTACACTGTGAATAATGGTTCAGAGCGGCATTGTCAGTAAGAACTTCATCCGCATAGCGTTCAGAGAATGTTTTCTTTTCCATATAGCCACCTTCTTTCTGTTATCTTTGTGGGGTCTGCTCAATAACTTCAAGGTCAATGTAAATCACACCGGGTGTTTTTTCAACCTTTGTCACACGGAACTTTGTTCCCTGCTGCAATATTATTTCCGATTCTTGACCGAAAGAACCTTGCTTTGTAATACCATCCCAATTCTTACCCCCGCCATTTCCGAAAGCCGAAAATGGTTCAACATACATCATTTGTGTGCCGGAAGGGGCGTAAATATTCAGAATAATATCACCGCTGAACCCTTTGCCTTTGGCAACGCCACAAGAACAAAAGCCGTATTCAGTCGGTGTTGTATTCAAAAGCAACTGTTCCAACTCTGCCTGTGTTGCGCTCTGCAAGCGATCCATAGGAACATTGAAGAATTTGTCCATGCCCTTAAATCTACAACCACGCTGCAACCAAAAATCTTCCTTGTATGTCGATTTGGAAATGATGTCGGTCATATCGTTTATTTCTTTCCGCATCTGACCGGGCTTCCAACCCTGATAGGAAACGCCGATTTGGTCTAAATCCACATTTCCAACACCTAAGAATTTTTCGCTGCCGTACTCAATACCACGCAAGGGTTCATTGAACTTATGGTAGCTTGAAGTGTAGTCATAAATTGCATCCTTTTGATCCGGTGGTGAAGTACGCCATACCTCACCACACTTATCACGCAATAAATCATCTGCTTCTTTGGTGGATTTTGCCCACATTGCACTATCTTTACGTTCTTGTGAGTAGGCATCATCTACCGTATCTATTATACCACCATTTTCAAGATTTTGCAAGTCCTTTTCCACTTTGGCGATATCAGACTTTATTTTACTCAACTGCTGCTGAACATTGTAGTAATTCTGACCTTCAACATCGAGTTCTTCAAGCTGTTTGTACAAATCCTGATACTTCTGGATCAAGGCGGGGTCTGTTTCCGTCTGCAGTTTACCTTCGTAGTATGCTTTTTTGCCCGAAATATTCAGCCCATTCCAATCAGCAGTGGTAACGTCCTTATTGTACCAGATGCCGGAATAAGTCTTTACATCTAAGCTGTCAAGCTGCTGTTGAACCGTCACCTTTTCTGCTTCAAGCTTCATCTGCTCTTTAACAAGTTCTTTTTTGTGTTCGGCTTTCAGCTTTTCATTCAGCTTTTCTTGCCAGTCAGCTTTTTGTGCTTCGATTGTATCAATCTTATCTCCAATTGCTTGCAGCTTTGAAAGTTCATCAGGATCATTGGTTATCTGCGAATAATCATGTTGATAATCAACCTTAAATTCATCCCATGATAAACCGCCATCTGCTTTCATCACATCAGAAAACTGGTTTCCCAAATCTTCGATTTGCACATCTGCATCAGCAATTTTGGCTTGCAGTTTTTTCTTTGTCAGGTATTCCTTCTTTTCCTTTGGCGGTTCAGGCTCAACGTGCTTCTTATAGTGAACCGCTGAACCATCGTCCAGAATGTCAAACCCGGATTTATCGCCGCCGTCAACAAAGGTATCTTTCCATTCCTGATAGTTCATATCATCGGGAATGTAATAAGTCTTTCCCGTTTCGTTATCACGCGCCGCTCTCTCGCCGATACCCCCAAAGTTTTCATCAAAATAGGGGACTGTAGTTGAACGACAATAGACATGAAAGGGTGGGGCGGTAACACCCGCCTGATAATCTGCCATCGGAAATACCTTGCCATCCAGAGAACGGCATATATCAGAAGTATGAGAATCAAGGGTTGCAACAATTTCATACTGTTCAACGCCCAGATCATCAAAACAATCTTTCTGTGCCGCCGAACTGAAATAGGCTTCTTCCGTCATTACAAGCCTTCCAGCGTTATTTTTGGAAGTGTTCATCTTTTTGGCTATGGAATCAATCGCTTTTTGCGGATCAGCACCCAGCATGATATTTTGCGTTAGTTCGTGATGAACTTCTGATATCAGCTTTTGCTTGCTATTCCATATCCTTTCAGAGAAGTTGTATTTATCAGCCGCCCACGGTTTAGAAAGAACTTTTTCAATCTGTGCCTGATCCAACCCGGCAACATCCCAACCAACGTTAAACCCTTGTTGAACTTCATACGCCGTGTGATAGTAGGACGTTGAAAAAACATCAGTCATTGCTTCATTCATCGTGATCTGCTGCTTTGCAAACATACTTTCAAGGCTATGCTGTGTCTGAACCTTTAAGGCTTCCAGCTTTGTAATATGATACTTAGCAGAAGCATTTTCAAGTTCCTTCATCCATCCGCCCATTAAAGCGTTTTCTTGTCCATACTTTATGTATTCCTGAACATCCCATTTGAATTCCTTCAAATCAGTACCTTTCAGAAACTGTCGTGCTTCTGCAAGGGTTATTCCGTTGTTTTTGGCAAATCGCTGATACCACATAGAGATTTGCGCTTCAAGTTGCTTTTGTGTTTCTTTATACTGCTTTTCAATATCTGAAAAGGTGTTAGCGCCCATTTGGTTTTGCGCTTGTTCAAGCTGTTCAAAGCGCTGTTTCCAGTAATCAGCGTTTTTCATTATTCATCACCGTTCCCATTATCAGGCGGTTTCGACTGCAAGTATGGGTTATATGCTTGCTTCTCCATATCAGCCTGTTCTTCCTCTTTCTGCCTTTTCAGTCGTTCCAATTCAAGCTGCGGATCATCAACCCAAGGATGCATCCCAATGATGGTTTCATCGGAAAGAATGCCAACGGACTTCTGACAATTATCTATCGCTTCACTCTCGTTGATAAGAATATCCCGGTTGAAGATAATGTTGACTTCCTCACCGTCAAAGTTACCCTGCCCAGTGTTGGTAAGGTGGGCGTTTACAAACCAAAGAATTTCTTCAAAGGCTGCTTGTAATTCTGTTTCCATGTCGTTTGCATCAAGGTCAATGTCGCTGTACATGGATTGAATGTTCATTTGGTTGGGGTTGCCGGAAAGCCTATCATCTTTTGCATCGTATCCCATTCCGTTTTCAATGATGGCTTTCTTGAATATCTCAATGATAGCCTTGTAATTTTCGGCATTTACATTGATTTCAAGGGTTTCAACGCCGCCTTTTGTTTCACCATCATAGCGAACCTTAACCGCCCCATACGTTGCAAGGTTCTTTCGGAACTCACCCAAATCCGTTCCGTCATAGTTTTTTAAAACAAGAATGGTGTTACGCGCATCCTCCTGCATATTGTTTTCAAAATCAGAAAGCATAACGTTGATACCGTCTTGAAGGGTCTTGACCTTCTTTAACAGTGGTATTTCACATTCGTTGTATTTCAGTGGAATCAAGGGGACTTTTGACCAGTTCAAAAAAATGGGATTGCCGTTTTCATCAATACTTGCCGAATACGATACAGTGTTTTCATTGGAATCCTGAAAATCCGGAACTAATGACGTTCCATCAAGAACATACCGATGAACACCGTTTAAATCATATATTTCAACTTTTTCAATGATTACGGGCGTTGACCCCTGATAGCCAACTACCGGATAGAGCCTTACAGCCGCTTCAAGAATTGTGTGTTCGGTGTCCTTCCAAAATGGAAGGACTTCATATCCCGGAAACATACGGAAAGAGAAATCACCATCTTCCGTGTAATACGGATAAAGCCAGCAGATGCCGTTGTTTAGCATTGCCTTTCCCGCTGATTTCAGCGTTTTCATAAAGCGTTTGTTGAACACGCCTTTTAACAGTTCAACGTACTGCTTATTTTCGCCTTCAATGGCGAACGGCTGACCCAAAAGATAATTAGCTTTCTGATTTACCAGTTTCGCATATTGATTATCAATCAGGCGGTTGTTCGGAAGGTTCTTCACTTCTTCCAGTTCTCCACCAGTTCCGATTACCATTCTTCTTCTATAAAGAATATCGTGTTCATTGTCATAGTACAAGTGTCCCTTGATCTGCATTATGCGTTGTGGGCTGCACTTCCACTTTTGTATTTCGCGCTCTATGAAAGCTTTATCACTCATGTTAACGCCTTGCAAGATTAGGTTGGACACCCTTAATGCAAGCGAATCAATCACGTTTCCCACCTTAACACCCCTTGAAACAGAAATTCATAATCTTATTGGTTGCTGAACAGATTTCGTCTAAATGAGCGCCCATAAAATCACAAACTGATTCTTCCGTTCTTTCATTAGCGAAAAGGTGAACCCCAAATGAAAAGGTGAAAGCATGAATCAGTTCATGAACAACAGTCTGTCTGTAAAGTTCCTTTGGCATGGATTCATCAAGATAAACGCTTAGTTCCTGATAGTAGGTTACGCCAAAGCATGAATCGCCATCTTTGCTTTTTAGCTTTTCATCGTTGCGCTGAACATTTTGAACATTCCAGTTTAACCCGTTTATTCTCAACTTCATCATTTTCACCCCTTTATTGTGCAATATAGGCAAAAGCCCCAAAACATACTGTTTTCATGGGCTTTTGTTACTAATGTGTTACTTTTAGTCGAAACTGAACGCATCCGGCAATAGGATTTTAGAAACACCATATCGCATAGAATCCATGCCATGTGAAAATTCATGATCTGGTTTATCAGTAGGCTTTCCGTTTCTATCCTTTTCCCAGCAGTAGTTATCAATTTCCTTTTTGAACTCTGTGCATTTCGGATGAACCACAATTTGATAGTTCTGAATAAGCTGAATACCGTGGTTTACGCTGTCCTTGCCTTTTCTTGAAGCTTCCGCTTTAATACCTTCAACCTGCAATTCAGCTATAGATTTTGGTTCTGCATTATCGCAAATAATACGTTGACCGCCATAGCCCATAGCCTTGATTTGTTCAGCTATGACTTTATTAGTTACGCCTGTTTTATACCATTCGTCAAAAATGTAAATACGCTTTGCGATGTTATCCACCATTGAACAAATGAAAGCGTTCGGATCAGTAAAGCCAAAGTCCAGCCCGAAAGCGGATTTAACACCGTTAATTCTGCGAACTTCATCAATATCAAAATCTTCACAAACAACATTGGTATAGATCAACCCTTCCGCAATACCCCATTCACCTTCACCTTCAATACGGTAACGGCGGGGGTTGCTCTCCTTCATCTTCAAAAAAATGTTGCGGTCAGCTGCATCCAGCCATTCATTACATTGCCATGTGGTAGTTTTAGTGAACACATCTTCATCAGGTGTATCAAAGAATCGGGCTTTCAGCCAACTTGTAGCACTCCACGGGTTAAAGGTTAATGTAATCTGTTTGAAATACCCGTTAGGCACTTCACCACGGATTGACATATCAAGCTTATTGAAATCATCTTCATTCGTGATTTCATAGGCTTCTTCTATCCACACAAAACAAAGAACACCGTAATCAACTGAAATTGAAGTGATTTTCAAGCCATCATCCAAACCACGAAACAAAATCTTCTGCCCGGTATCAATCCGGGTTATCTGCATAGGGGAAACGGTACAATCAAAGTAGCCATCAAGCCCTAATTTGTGAATAGCCCATTTCAGATCACTATAAACGGAATCACGCAAGGTATTTGAATAACGGCGAACACATAAGCCATTCGCAAGCGGATATTCAAACAATCGGTGAATCATATTCAAAGCGGCTGTTTTACTTTTCTTTGAACCACGGCTTCCTTTGCACACACGATATCTTTTCCGGGTGTTCCAAAAGTCGGCGTAATTTTTACCAACGGTTTCTTGCAATGATACTTTCACGCAATCACCGCCTTATTCTTTCAGGTCATTCACAATAACCACGGGTGCAAGGTCAATTCCAACATTATCCTTGAACATACCGTAACGCTTGCCGATAAGTTCAGCAGCTTTCAGCCGTTCCTTTGCAGAAACATCAATATCAGTAATTCTTTGCACACCATCTCCGATAAGCTGCAATGTTTGTTCGGTATGTTCTCCGCGCATCACAGAAGTAAGAAATTCAAGGACTTCCTGTATATCAGCGGTTTTTTTACTATGCAGAAGTTCAAGCTGTTCATCAATGTAGGCTTTCAAGTCAGGTTTCGTCAGGTTTTCATTACCTATCTGTTTAGCTGTTTTTTGGGAATACCCCGCCCGGATTGCCGCTTGTGTAGCGTTACAATCAATTAAGTATTCATCACAGAATTTTTTCTGCCTTGCATTCATAAGCAACAACCCCTTTCATTTGCAAAAATTAAGAGCGGCAAAGTTTCCCTTGTCGCTCTTTTACTCTATTATTTTATCATAAATCATTGTAGGAATTCAATAGTATTTTGTAGGTTTTTTCAAAGTCCTGCAATGCAGACCCGTGAAGTTCTCGTGCATACTGATATGTATAATTCATTTCAACGGCAACTACTTCAAGGCGTTTAAACTCAACATAGTGCTTATACAGCATATCAATATGCTTTGGATTGTTCAACCCCTGAATTTGATTTATGATTTTATGCTTTTCTTCAACGAACTGTTTGATTTCAGCACCGATTACTTTTTCAAGTTCTATAATCTTTTCTGTGATAGGAACAAAAGGGGCTTCTGCTGAATGACTGGACTGCACTTTCTCCTTTGAATAATCAATGCCGCCGACACATTGGGCTTCTTCGTGCAAATCTCTAAGTTCATCTTTTTTCTGCTTTATCACAGTATCAAGCCGTTGAAGCTGCTTTAAATAATCTTTGGCTTTCATTGTATTTACCGCCTTTCTTTGTTTGGGTTCATGTTCTGGTACAAGATGAGTTCTTTAACCTGAACCGCTGTAAATCCTTTATTCATGCGGTTTAGCAAGCATCCTTTTCCTAGCAGTTCAAGTTCAAGATTGCTATATTACTATATATTATTTTTCTTAATAGTGTAATTTACGCTTATAAAAAAATAAATATATAAAGAACTTACGACTAACTTGTACTACTTGAACCGATATTCGATAAAGCCGCATTATTAAAGGTTTTTAAGCGGTTCAAGATGATTATTTTCATCTTGTCCCCAACATGAACCTAACTTGAACCGCCTTTTGAAAATTAACTTTCAAAAATCCAATGCTTCAACTTTATTGCAGACTTCTTCAATCCACTTGTGACGGTAGATTTTATTTATCCACGTTTTAGGAATCCCGGTTTCACCACCACAACCATAATAAATTCCTGCAAGACCACCCGCAACAGCAGCAACCGTATCTGTATCTTCGCCCAAATTTACGGCGGTAAGAACACAATCCCTATAACTGTTGGTAGTGACAAAACTCCAGATCGCGGCTTCAAGGGTATCAACCACATATCCAGAACTTTTAATTTCGTCACGCTTCAACTTGTAGATTTGGGGCAAACGGCTATATTCATTAAGCATGGAAATGTTCTTGATTTGCTCCTGATATCTCTGAACGGCAAGCTGAACTGCCTTTTCCTTGTCCATACCGCCCATAAGGTTTTCCACAACCGCCGTATATACAAAGCAGGCAAAATCAGAAATGAAATGCGCGTGTGTTAGATGTGCTACAGTGCGAATAATGCTTTCTTTATTGCTGTTTTTCATCATCGCAATCGGAAGGATGCGCATCAATGCGCCATTTCCATTATCCATGCGGGTTTTGCCACCACATTTCAACGGATTAGTTCCGTTTGCATATCTCACAATCGCCCTTCTGGTACAGCCGCCAACATCAAAAACTTCGCCACACGGGGTGTATTCATTATCAAAGAACCACATACTGAAACGTTTCATAATATCTATAGGATCAACCGTTTCAAGAAGGGCAATGCTGTGAAGCGTTGCCAGTGTCATGCTGCTATCGTCAGACCATGTGCCGGGCTTCTGATAGTACGTTCCATAGCCTGTCATAGACCCAATTTTGAAAGTGTCACGCTTTTTGAACTCAACGGGAACACCTAAAGCATCACCGACAACCAATCCCATTGTTCCATTATAGATTTTTCCCATGGATCACACCCCCAGAATTCGTGCTGCAACCATATCAGCAGTATGCGTGTAAAGAACATTGGGGAATATGCTGACTGCACGCCCGTAACTGTTCCAGTTTTCCTTTTCATCAAACGCCCCCATGTGCCAGCGAATACAGTAAATTTCTTCATCTGTAAGCTGAATATGCTGCTGTAAAAGTATAACAGACTTTTCGCCGTGCCCCGGAAGAAGTGTTGCATTATTGTATTCCCAGTGTTCGTCAGTAGTTCTTGTGTAGTTATCAACCTTGCACAAATCGTGAAACATTCCTACGATATAAGGGCTTCTTTCCTTTTCCCAAGTTAAATTCAAAGATTCGGTGAACCTTACAAGCGCACGTGTTACGGCAAGTGAATGATCAAAAAGTGCTCCGGAATAAGCCCCATGATGATGTATTGAAGCAGGCGCTTTGAAAAAGCCATTGGCTAGAAGCCATTTCAGAAAGTCATCCGAAACGTGTTCGCCCATAAGTTCTATGAACTGTTCGACACGTTTATGTTCTGTTATCTGATTGATTGGCGTATTCATATTTGTTCCCCCTTTGCAACAATATCATCGAACACAATAGGAATAAGCGATTTTAGTTCTTTCAGCAGCGGGACGGTTACTTCCTTCATCTGCGGATGCGCTGACCCTGTCTGATCTGCGGCTCTAAGCATGAAGAAGTGCCGCCATTCGCGTAAATTAGCCGTCATGCAAATTTCAGTTTTTAAGCTGTTTGGAAGGACTGAACGTGCTTCTTGCGGGGTACACCCCCAATCCAGCAAATCAAAGTAGCAGCCTTCGGCGGTTCTGCAAGCCTGTTCCCATGCGAAATAAGCGTTTGTATTTTCTTTAAGAAAAAATGGCTTTATAAATGTGATTTCTGCCCCGAATCTATCCGTGCTGTAATTGCAATATCGGGTTGATTCTTGTGCAAATGAAGCTAATCTATGTCTGACAAGTTCGTGACTGATACCACGGTCAACGATGAATTTCACCGTAAACGAAAAATGCTCCAGCATAGCTTCATGCCCCCTGCTTATAAGTCCGGAAACCATCTTTGCAGCGCTTTCAGGCTGAATTTTTTCTTCTGACTTGTAACAAGTTCGTGCTATCCTCTCAATCTGTTCAAGGATTTTAACCCCGTTGATTGGGGTAAGTATTTCATACCCTGCCTTTATTGTTTTCATTCTGCTTTTCCTCCAGTTCGATGTATTTGGTTAAATACCAGTTTGCTTTTTTCACATCCTCAATAGGGGTATCATGCTTTTTGGTGCAACGGAATATGTACTTAAAAGCGTTACATAAACAGAAACTTTTTGTCTGCTCAATACCGATTGCTTCTTCCATAACGTCAATGCACTTAAAGTTTCCCGCTTCATAGTGCAGCGGGTGATTTACGTTGTCCATCATCTGAATTCCTTTCCTGTTTTTGTATCCCTGATTTTTATTCGTTCAATCGGTTCAAAACCCGCTAAACGAATAATGAACTTCAAAACTTTTATCAGTTCGGAAGCCCTCTTTTCAAGTTCGCTTTCCTCTTTGATAATGTTCTTCGTTCCGGCGTAAGCCGTTGGATCAGGATAGCCTTCACTGTTGAAAAGCGGGCTGTTCCTGCTGTTCACATTATTCACCCCTTTCATTTATTGACTTCATAAAATGCTTTTGCAAATCCGGGCGGTGTCATTGCTCTAAATTCAGCATCCGTTTCCGGCTTGTGAAATTGTAACTGTGGTATCTTATCCCATGCACTTTTATGTAAATAAGCAAAATTCGGTTTTTCTCTGTTCGGTCTAATATATAAATCTAGTTTTGGAACATCAGACCAATTTTGAAATAGTCTTTTAGGGATATTGAAATTACCCCATATATCCGTTGCTTTTGTCCACGGATCGCCATAATACCACGGTTGAAAATTCAACTTTGGAACACCCAAATATTTTCTTAAATGCCCCCGTGGGTTTTCCAACGCCCAAAATACCGGGTTGCACTGATTGATTATTCTAACACAAGCGTTTACAATTTCCATTCCCGCGGCTTCATCTCGCTTGCGTGGTTCAGCTTTACAATTCAAAACGGAAAATTCAGTGCAAGGTGGGGCGGCAAGTATGCCGTACACATTTTCAGGCGGGGTATAAGTTCGCACATCATATTCCGGCAAGGTAATAACCCGTACATCATACCCGGCTTCTTTATATGGCTTTGACCATGAACCCGTACCGCCGCACAAATCCAAAATAATTTGTGTGTGTGTGTGTGTGTGTGTGCTGTGCTGTGTAAAAGCGTTCATTCACCAATTTCATCCCTTTCTAATTTATCCACTTGATAATCGGATCACCCTTAAATCCCTTTTCCCATACAAACCACGCATAGGCAACCGCACTTGAAGGGTATTTTTCAAATTCTCCGTTCATAGCACATATTAAGCGGGAAGAACTAACATACACCGTTTTAGGCGGGTTATGTAAAAAGAATTGCTTTCTTCCTTTACCTTCAAGGAACTGTAATTTCAGGAACATTGCAACTTTTCTCCCCGGCTGTACGCTGTTCAATGCCTGTTCAACAAATTCCAAAGCGTATTTATAAGGCGGATTTGTGATAATATCCCCTTCAAAATCTTCAAGGGATTCTTTCAGAAAGTCCAACGGTTCAGGATCACCATAGCCACGATATACTAAATCGGTGCTGATAACCTCAAACCCGTGTTCTTCAAGAACCTTTGACAAATGCCCTTCACCACACGCACATTCCCAAATTACCGGGTAAAACTGTTCTTCTGCAAGCAGAAGTTCCATTGCTTTTGGTTCGGTTGCATAGTAATCATGTTGCTGCCGTTCTTTGTCCGTGTGATTTGAAGCACCTAGTGTTGTGTAAATGCTTCTCTGGTTTCCTATCCAGTCTTTATTCTCTCTCTCTCTCTCTTTGTTGTTATTGTTTTCATCCAAAGTATTCATCCGTCCTTTCAATAGTTGGAAACAAAAATTCTATACTTCTTACCATTGATTTTCTTATCAATGATTTTAAGCCCTAAGATACGATTGACTTGTTTTGAGAATTCAATATTGCTCATAGGCTGTAAGCTGTTTGCAAGGCAATATTCCTGATACCGTTTATAAACCACATTCGTTGGTTCATTTTCGATTTGGAATTCTTCAACCTCACATTCCTTGAAAAATCCTAGAATTGGATTGTTGTTTTCTTCGTATTCGTCCATTGCCATTTTAACCTTTTCAGATGGGGTAAACTGACGGTTCGTAAGAACCCGTTTAAGCCCATCAATACCAATGTTAATTAGGTACTCCATAACTTCACTGGTTTTAAGCAGATGTTTTATGTAGGGGTTAAAATCAGGATCATCGGCGGAAAACTTTGCATCAAATGGTATTATTGCAAGACGGCGCTGAACTGCTCCCGTTTTATCTTTTATACGGGGAATGTTGTTTGCAGAAAAAAGCAGCTTTGAATAGTTGTTAAATTCGAAGGGGTTTTGTCCTTTGCGTTCTGCCGACACTCGTTCACCAGTAACCAGCTTTTTAAAGATTGCAGGGTTAGCAATGAATTCATCACCTATATCATCACCGATATTAGCAAGCTTACCGAACATTTCAGCGGTTTTGAACCTGTCGCCTAATTCTTTCAGATCAAGGGAACTGATGTTATCGTCACCCAGAAGGCACTGAACCATTGAAAGGAAGGTGCTTTTTCCGTTGGATTTGTCGCCCGTCAAAATGAAGGCTTTCCCAAGTTCGTTACGGCGGTAAAAGCAATATCCGATTGCTTCTTCAAGCAGCGCCCGAATTTTCTGATCGTTGCAAGCTATTTTGTTTAGGGTTTTATCGGCAATTTCTGAATAAGCCCCTGAATGGTATTCCCAGCGTATTTTATTTGTTATGATGTGTTCGGGGGTAAACTGAATGAACGAATCATCAATGATGTTATAAAGACCGTTTTCAAAGGCTATAAGATTTGCATCTTCCGGCGTTACATTGTCACGAATAAGAATTTCTAAATATGCCAAGACTTCTGTTCTTTTCGCTCTGCTAAGTCCGGGAATATGCTGTATCATTGCCGCTTCAATTTCACCGTAACCCGAAACATATATTCCGTTTTTGTAAATGTGAAGCTGATTGTTGATCTTGATAATGTGGTTATTGTTCTTCAAAAAAGTTGCGAACTTATCAAACAAGAACGTTGAACCCGAGTAAAACACAGGCTTTTTAAAAGCATCATCGCGTAAAACGGTTTCAATTTCTCCTTTTGAAAGCGGAACTTTAAGAACATAATCATTGATTATCCGTATAGTTTCCCGTGCTTCTTCAACTGCAAAATTACTGCTTTGCAGCGTAAGAATATAATTGAACAACCCCTGATTTCTACCGTCCCCGGTTTCCATGTTCAAGAATTCCATTTTAGATTTTACCGGGAAAAGCCAGCGTGGAAGTGGTTGCGCTTCTTCATTTTCGGTGTTATCGTAAAGAACTTCACGTTGCTTCCCATTAAATTTAAGGACTTCATAAGAATTGCGCGTTCCAAGCTTGATATCTGCACTAAGTCCTATTGCAAGCCTGCACCCCGTTTTATTGCCATCCACGCCGCTATTTTTAAACAAGAAGTGCTTACCCCTCGTTGTCTTATAAACACGGCAAATAAGCCCCTTATCTTTAACGATTTTGAAAAGTATCTCTGATGTTGCAAAATCGTCAATATCAACCAAAATCGTTTCAGAAGCAAGAATTCCAGCATATTCAGGCAAAGACTGAACCTGTTCAAAAGTCTTGAAATCTTCACGGTCTTTGAACTTCTCAATACACTTTTTATCTTTGGTTTCAACATAACCCTTGAAAAACATTTCACTACCGCCTTACATGAAATACTTGCAGTAAAAATCTTCGGGATCAACGACCTTGCACTTCTCTTTGCCGCCAATTTCATTATTGATTGCCGCTGTTACAGCTTCGTCAATTGAAATAGCCCATTTGTCTTTAACTGCTTCCAATTCTTCAAAGAACGCCTGCATAACTTCATTTGCTTTCTTTTTTGAAAGTAAACTTTCAAGATGGCTTTTTAGTTCTGAAAATCCCTGTTCAGAAAATGCGTCTATGATAGCTTCTTCGATTATCCCATCTTCTGAAAGATAACTGATATCAGTGGAAACACTTTCAAAAGTCTTGTCGTGAACGCATTCACCGTCTATGTACCAATGACGCCAGCGACAATTTTTATATAAATCATCAATCATGTTCTCACCCCGAAATCTTCAAGTCGTTTATTGGCTAAGTTAATATACCACTGTCTGTCAAGTCTATCTGGAACAGAAACACCCTTTACATCATCGTTAAAGATGAAGCAATGCTCAGGGGAATTCTGTATCTTCGCCGCATTCTTATTTACTGCATGAACTTTCTTTACGCCCGGATCTGATGAATTCTGTGAAGCAAATATTCTAATGCACCGCTCTTTAATTGGTACATCTCCATATAAAATGTGTGTGTATTTGCTGCTGATGCGGGAAACAAGCTGGAATTCCCGTAAGTCCTGACAATCATTTATTGTCCTTGAAACTGGAATGCCACTTATCATGTAATCTACAATTGCCTTGTTTATGATGGGTAAATCATAGCTTAAATCATTCAACTTCATAACATAGCCGCCTTTAGCCTTAACTGCTCCAGTTTGCCTATCAATCAGCAAGTAATTATTTACATCTTTCTGATAAATAGTTCCAATGAACGTGTCAAAGTCCATCTTCATTCCGGTTCGCTGTTCCCACTCATACACGACATCGTCAAGTATATCAAAATCATGTTCATAATCTTTTAGCTTGACAATGATACCATCTGTATTGTTTTGAATAAGTTCACAATATGGTTCAATGTGTTCAACCAAATCCAGAAGCAAAAGCTGTCCATTTATGCAAATGCTGTTATTACTCATTGGATCGTAAAGCGCCGATGATTTCTGTTTCATCTGACCGCTGATGGCATTATCCATAATTTTGAATGGTTGCCTTGCTTTTTTATCACCTTTCCGTTTGTAGGCAATATTGGAATCGTGGATAAACTCAAAGTTTTCAGGATGGTTCATCACACGATACCCAAAGTGATATTTCTTCTGTAATGAAGGGTAATAGGCGGTAACATCAATGATAAGGAATACCCCATCAGCAGAATATTTTGCCCTTGCCCCATGACCGCCGCCCCATGCAAAAGTATGTTCAACACCTGCCACGATTTGTTTTTCCTGTTTCTTTTCATAATCATGATTTTCGGGATTGGCATACCATTCCGCAATATGCTTATATTTGTTCAAGCGCAAGCAGTCAAGAATGGGGAACTGGAATTCATCATTGAAATCAGCACCTTTTCGATTACCGCCCAGAATTTCCGCTGCAAGCTGCGCTTTGGTTTTTGAAATGCAGTCCATACTAAGACCAAAATGTTTAATAAAATACATCATGGTATTGAATTCTTCGGTTCTTCTTAGGAATACCTGCATTGTTTGTTCAACATCATGCTTGCAGTATTTTACAGTTTCTTCGATTTCTTCCGGTGTAAGTTTTCGATCAAGGTTAAAGGGAACAGATGTTTCTTTTATATCGTTGCCCATAAATCCTTCAAAAGATTTTAAGCCAACATCTGTTCCAAGCATAACATCATAATTCCAAAGTGGAAACTGTCTGAAAAGGGTGCTGAACTTCCAGCCGGGATTTCCTTTTTCAATGATGTAATCATTGATTTTTTTAGGATCAAATCCGCAAAGAATACCTTTTAAGATATACTGATCGTAATGACGACTATTAAAGCCCGTCCATATATTTTTTATATTCGCCTTATAAAGTGCTTCAAGCTGCTCCGGCGAATTTATGATTACATGGGTTTTCTTTTCAGCGGTATCCATTACAACGACCAGCCAATCATACTTGAAAACTTCAAAATCATAGAAAAGCACCGTTGACACTCCTTCCTAAACGGGGTTGCGACCGTTTTCCCGCATTAACGGGGCAAGCGCCCCGCCGCTCTGCGATTACTCAATCTTCAAGTACATACACTTCCTTGATTTCGAAAGTGTTAAAGCCCTTCTTTTCGCCGTATTCAACGCTGTATTCATAGTTGTTATCAATAGCTTCCATAACATCCATGATCATGTTGGCGTACTGTGCGTATGTCTTGAACTGAACATCAACCGGCTTTGCCATTTCAGATACCAGCGAACGTAAGAACTCATTAGCAATGTGTATCTGGAATCCCTGTGTTACAACCTGATTCATGAAGATCAGGCTTCCCTTGTAATCACCTTCAAGTATCTTCATCCAGCAAGTAAGCATTGGATCGCCCTTCTTGCTCTTTGTCAGTTCCAGCTTGTTGATTGCAACTTCGTAAGTATCGTGGGGGACGTCCCGGCGACCGCCGTTTTCAGCAGCTTCTTCAACATCCTTTGCCAGACCTTCCGTATCAATGTTCTTGTCGAACTCTTCCCAAATGTTAGCCATAACTTTCACCTTTAACCTTTCTGTATGTTAGTTCTTCTTTACCGTAAGAATACCCTTGATAAGTTCAAAAGCCTGTTCCTTTGTGAATCCTGCATTGATATAAGCATCGTAAAGCTGCTTTGCGCTTTCGGCTGACTTCTTTGCTAAAGCAGCCGGGTTAACTGTAGGTTGTGTTTTAACCTCAAAAGACTGTATGTTCTTCTGCTTGCATTCACTCAGTGCAGCAGCAAGAATAGCTGCTACAACATCATCGGAACTAC
>OJMI01000901.1_pt1 | contig 36633 bp, 30 predicted proteins | sample 1597131 | NCBI WGS metagenome assembly OJMI01 (sample SAMEA2452116, study PRJEB22498) | human gut metagenome | reverse complement strand
CGGGACAGTCTGCCGATTGACTCATAATGACGGAATTAAACGACAGTCCCTAATTATATACCAAGTCCCATACACGAACTTTCTTTCCTTTGATTTGAGTAACGCAATAAGCCTGCACGACATATCTTTTTTGACTTATTGGCTTCCCTGCGACCTCAACTTCCATAGTCGCAACACCTTGCATCAAAAATTTCATATCGGGTAAAGGTATGGATGTTGTATTTGGCATGATGTCAAAATCCACACTTAAATGTCCACCTCTACCTAATACAGGTCCATCATAAAAATTCCCCATCAGTGTTTCAAATGCTGCATTACCTGCTCCATCCGTTGTAAACGATACTTTTATCTGTTCGTATCTAAATGAATAAAAGCGGCGGTTACCTTCTTCAGGGATTTGTATGTAGTTGAGATCTACATCCTCATATAAAGAACTACGAGTAACAATTGCATCTTTTGATTGCTGCCATTTCTCCAAAGCTTTTAATGCCTTTTCTGGCGTATCAAACGTATCACCTTTCGGTGTTTTTACGGAATCAATTTCAAAGCCTGCACCCAAATACATTTGAAGCACATCTTCCATTGCTAATTCCCCACTCTCCTTTTCCGGCACCATTGCAGAATTGTCATTGTGACAACCTTGCCACATACACCCAACCCAAAATATCAGGCAAATGTAAAATGTAAATCTTGTCTTCATATAAAATTTGCATTTTAAATAATACGTCAGGATCTAGATACACTCTCTTTTTTCTTACATTACGGTTTTTACAAAGATCATAATTTTACTCTTATATTACAAGGATTTCAGAATGTTATACAACATCTTTCATCCTAATTTCCAGCATATTTTATTCTAAGAATCAGTTATCAGCAAGGCTAAAACAAGTAAACTATTTTTATAGGAACACCATTTTTTTCAACTATGATTTATCACTATTACCTAATTTTCTTTTCCCAATCTCAATTTGCATTACTGCAACATCAAGACTTCAGTATCATCAATTTTGAAAATAATGCTTTCACTTGCCGCAACGCTCGTCCTTCGCTATATTTTCAGAATACAGGAGGCGGCTCGGCATAGCCAAACACGAAAACTGCGTTTTCGTTTGTCTCTGCTCTCGCCTTTCATTATATTTGCATACAAATAAATAAAGAATTATGAACTACGGATATGTAAAGGTAGCAGCCGCCATACCAGGTGTAAGGGTAGCTGATTGTCAATATAATGCCCTGCAAATCATTCAGCAGATGAAAGAAGCTGACAGTAAGGGTGTTGAAATTATCATTTTCCCAGAGCTTTCAATCACGGCATACACATGCGGTGATCTGTTTTCACAGCAACTGCTGCTTGATGAAGCACTTGCCGCCCTGCTGAAAGTGACTGATGCGAGCAGACAGAACCAGCTTGTTTCTATCATCGGTATACCTGTAGAAATAAACGGAGCTTTGCTGAACTGTGCTGCCGTAATACAAAACGGACGAATATTGGGCATTGTTCCCAAAATATATCTCCCAAACTACAAGGAATTTTATGAAATGCGGTGGTTTGCATCCGGCAAACATTACCAGACTACAATAAACTTAGGAGAACAGAAAAACATTCCGGTAAGTCCTTACCTGATATTTGAAACCGCTCAATATCGGTTCGGTATTGAAATATGCGAAGACATGTGGGCTCCTATCCCACCCAGTTCACAGCTGGCTCTCGAAGGTGCAGATATTATCTTTAACATGTCGGCCGACAATGAGGGCACCGGAAAACACAACTACGTTCGCTCGCTCATCAGCCAGCAGTCGGCACGCTGTCTGGCAGGATATGTATTCTCATCCTGCGGATTCGGCGAATCAACTACCGATTTGGTATTTGCAGGCAATGGCCTTATTTATGAAAACGGAACACTGCTTGCCGAGTCTGAACGTTTCTCACTGGAGCCCCAGCTTGTAATCAGTGAAATAGATGTGGAACGCATACGCAACGAACGTCGTGTGAACACAACTTTTGCAACCTGCCGCAACTTCAACCGGACAACTGTTTACCAAAATATACATGTAAACGATACTTGTCACGAAACAATGGAACTGACCCGATATATCGAGCCTCATCCATTTGTTCCCGGTGGAAAGGAACTCGACCAGCGATGTGAGGAAATCTTCTCCATACAGGTATCAGGACTTGCCAAACGCCTCATGCATACTCATTGCAAAACTGCAGTTATCGGCATCTCCGGCGGACTGGATTCAACTTTGGCGCTGCTTGTTGCTACCCGTACCTTCGACAAGCTCAGACTTGACCGGAAAGGCATTATCGGTATCACCATGCCCGGATTCGGTACAACCGACCGCACCTATAACAACGCCATCCATCTGATGCAGTCACTGGGAATAACCATTCGTGAAATCAGTATAAAAGATGCATGCATCCAGCATTTTTCAGATATCGGACATGACATCAATCAGCACGATGTGACATATGAAAACGGACAGGCACGCGAACGTACCCAGATATTAATGGACGTAGCCAACCAGATGAACGGTATGGTAGTGGGCACCGGAGACCTTTCGGAACTTGCCTTGGGATGGGCCACCTACAATGGCGACCACATGTCAATGTATGCCGTAAATACCAGTATCCCCAAAACACTGGTCAAACATCTGGTAACATGGGTTGCCCACAATGATGTGGACAATGACTCACGCACCACCCTATTGGATATAGTAGACACTCCCATCAGTCCGGAGCTTATTCCTGCCGACGAACACGGCAATATCAAGCAGAAGACTGAAGATCTGGTAGGTCCTTACGAGCTGCATGATTTCTTCCTCTATCAGTTCTTCCGTTTTGGATTCCGCCCGGCCAAGATCTATTATCTGGCACAGATAGCATTCAAGGGAACTTATGATGATGAGACCATCAAGAAATGGCTGAAAATATTCTGTCGCCGTTTCTTTGCCCAACAGTTCAAACGCTCCTGCCTGCCTGACGGTCCCAAAGTGGGCTCCGTAGTACTCTCACCGAGAGGCGATTGGCGTATGCCGAGTGATGCAAGCTCTTCCATGTGGGTAAATGAATGTGAGAACCTATAAAAAAGGACGAATGCTTTTTTAAAAAGCACACGTCCTCTTCAGGAAAACGACGTGTCCTTTCCGACAAAAGGACACGTCGTTTTTCATTCATAAATCCGTATAGCTGAACACCAGCCGACTTGTATCATATCCACGCTTACGGAGCTGGTCAAGAAGCGACTGAAGCACATCATCAGGCAATGTCTCTTCCCTGCTCATTATCCAAAGATATTTATCACTGCTGCTACCTATCAGTACATAACGATAGTCCGGGTCAATGTCGAGTACATAATAATCCGCATAAAACCAAAGGAAAAAAGAAACCTTCAATTTTCCCGGATCGTTTACATCCGGCTGTTTGGCTTTTCCTTTGATATCCTTGTACTCTCCATCCTTGTATCCTGCATTCAACACTTCAATACGTCCGTCTTCAAGCATCGTATAAGTAGCCGTCACACGGGTCATTCCTTTCTCAAAACGATGATCGTAACGGGCTATCTCATACCACTTTCCCATGAAACGGTTCAAATCAAAAGTCTGTACCGTCCGATTGTCTATTTTAGAATCATTGCTGCCAGAGCTACAGCCGCTCATCCCCAATAATGTACATAAAAGAATCAGAATGTTTTTCATACGCATAAAGTTTTTAGACATGTTGTTCAGAAATCTTCATTTCTTACCCTTGCGTTTCTTTTCTACACGCTGCACAACATCTGATACAATTTCCTTGTTCTTGAAACGGTTTGCATAATTGGTATAATCCGGACGATTACGTTCATAAGTAGGATCAAGAAACAACGGACTGGTTATGATATGGTCTGCCGTAGAACGGTTGCAGCAGAAAACAATATTCTCTACTCCAGCCAAACGTGTCAGAGCCTTGACATCTGTATCGTGTGGCTGTAAAGTCATCGGGTCTGTGAAGAAAAACAGATAATCAATCTCACCCTCTACAATTCGGGAGCCTATCTGTTGGTCACCTCCTAAAGGACCGGATTTCAACAAAGTAATATCCCACTCAATATCCGGATGTTTTTCCGAAAGAGCCTTCTTTATTAAAGTTCCCGTTGTACCTGTACAATAGAATTTATGCCCAATCAACTTTTCCGAGTTCCAAAGTACCCATTCAATCATATCTGCCTTCATAGCATCATGTGCTACAAGGCCTATTCTTCTAACAACCTTTTTCATTTTAAACAAATCACATATTAAAATACATACTCAAATCTTTCTAAAAAATATCCGCCCTTAGTTAGCGACACAACATCCTATTGATGATAATTATCATAGGACGATGAACAGCACAATATGTTATCTTTAATCTATCAGATGTGATAAAAGTACAAATTAATCTGAAAAAGCTGTCATCTCCGATAAAATATTTCTCAGGAAAATGGAATCATTTTGATTTAGATCATCTATTCTTTTTACTGATAAGAAAAGGCTATTTCATCATCAACCGCTTCATATCTTTTTTTAATCATCTACAAATCCTTGAACTTCAAACTGTATCCCTTCAGAAGTAACAATTTTCTTATACACAAATAACAGACTAAAGGAAGTATAAAAACATCCTCATATAAAAAGAAAAAAGTAGGATATAAAAATTAAATTTATATCCTACTTTTTTAAAATTGCCGATATGATTTCTTACAAACATCCTTTTGTCGTGGGAAGAGAATAGTTATAAATATCACGCTTTACGGCCATCTTCAAGGCACGGGCCAGTGCTTTAAAGATACCCTCTATCTTGTGATGTTCATTTACGCCTTCGGCTTTTATGTTCAGATTCATGCGGGCGGCATCGCTCAATGACTTAAAGAAATGAAGGAACATTTCTGTAGGCATATCGCCTATCTTTTCACGGTGAAACTCTGCATCCCATACCAGCCACGGACGACCACCGAAATCGAGTGCTACCTGACACAGGCAGTCGTCCATGGGAAGACAATAGCCATAACGTTCCATGCCACGCTTGCTGCCCAATGCCGAAAGCAGACACTCACCCAAGGCCAGGGCCGTATCCTCAATCGTATGATGTTCGTCTACCTGTAAATCTCCTTTTACATTGATTACCAAATCCATGTTTCCGTGCTTGCCAATCTGCTCAAGCATGTGGTCAAAAAATCCCAGTCCGGTATGAATGTCGCAAATACCGCTGCCGTCTGCATTCAGACTTACAAATACATCCGTCTCTTTCGTAACACGATGTACCGTGGCCTTACGCTCTCCGGCGAACAGGAATTCGGATACACGAGACCAGTCGGACGTTACCAGCGCACATACCTCCTTCAGTTCCGGCGGCAGGTCGGCAGCATCATCGTGCAACCAGATGGCACGGCATCCCAGGTTGGCGGCCAACTGTACATCGGTAAGTCTGTCGCCTATCACATAACTGCCCTGCAAATCATAATCACCGGTGAGATAATGCCCCAGCATTCCTGTACGCGGCTTACGTGTGGGAGCATTGTCTTCCGGAAATGAACGGTCTATAAGCACCTCATCAAACACGACTCCCTCTCCCGCAAAGGTCTTCATAACCAGATTATGCACCGGCCAGAAGGTTTCTTCCGGAAAAGAAGAGGTTCCCAGTCCGTCCTGATTAGTTACCATCACGAACTCATAATCAAGTTTGGAACGTATAAATGCCAGGTTGCGGATGGCGCCCGGATAAAACTCCAGTTTCTCAAACGCATCGAGCTGGTAATCTATCGGCGGTTCTATGACGATGGTTCCGTCACGGTCAATAAACAATACTTTTTTCTTCATGACTATTCTTTTTTTATTTATGTTCCAGGCGCAGCGCTTCCAGCAGTGTATTGTTCTCTTCGGGTGTACCCACTGTTATACGCAGGCAGTTCTCACACAAGGTAACGTGTGAACGGTTACGCACAATGACTCCCTTGTCTACCAACCGGTTGTATATTCCTGTTGCGTCGGTCATCCTGGCCAGGAAGAAATTGGCATCGGTAGGATACACTTTCAGACAGCAGGAAAGTGAACGGAATTCAAGAATCATCCGCGCACGTTCGAGCAAGAGCTTGTCTACCCATCCGGATACCTGTTCTGGATGTGACAAGGCATTGAACGCCTCGCTCTGTGTAAGCTGGTTTACGTTATACGGATACTTTATCTTGTTGAAAACAGAGATGACGGGCACTGACGCAAATGCCATTCCCAGGCGAATAGCCGCACATCCCCATGCCTTGGAGAATGTCTGTAGCACAATCAGGTTGGGATAACGTTCCAGCTGCAACGTCAGTGATGGCTCTGATGAAAAATCAATATAGGCTTCGTCTACCACTACCAGTCCATCAAAACCGGAGAGCAGTTTTTCAATCTCTGTCCGGTAAAGACTGTTTCCGGTAGGGTTGTTCGGCGAACAGACAAACATGACTTTCGTATTTCTGTCGGCTACAGCCAGCATGTGACGGGCATCGAACTGAAAGTTGTCGTCCAGACGCACCTTGCGGTATTCCACATTATTAATGTCGGCACAAACCTCATACATGCCATAGGTAGGGTCAATAGCCACTACATTGTCTGTTCCCGGTTCACAGAAAGCTCTAAATACCAAATCGATGGCCTCATCGCTTCCGTTGCCCAGAAAGATATGTTCTGCCCCTACTTGTTTCAATGCAGCGATACGTTCCTTCAGTTCTGTCTGCAAGGGGTCAGGATAACGGTTGAAAGGTGCATTGTAAGGATTCTCGTTGGCATCGAGAAAGACAGTGGCCTGCTTCCCCTTATATTCATCACGTGCCGATGAGTAAGGCTTGAGGCGCACAATGTTCGGACGTGTCAGTTCATTTAAATCTCTCATTGTATTTCTTTTTTTAATGGCATGAATGTTATTTTTCTCTCAAGGCGTTCAGACGTACGGTAACCGCATTCTTATGGGCATCCAGCTGTTCGTTGGCCGCCATCACCTCAATGGCCGGACCAATGTTCCGGATACCTTGCGGCGCAATCTCCTGAAAGGTGATTTTACGCACGAAACTGTCGAGATTTACTCCGCTGTATGCCTTGGCATATCCGCTTGTAGGCAAGGTGTGGTTGGTACCCGATGCATAATCGCCCGCACTCTCGGGTGTATAGCCTCCCATAAAGACCGAACCGGCATTGACAACCTTCCCGGCCAGTGTTTCATAATCAGCGGCTTCTATAATCAGGTGTTCGGGAGCATATTCGTTGGTCAGTTCCATTGCCTCATCCATCGAGCGGACAAGAATGAGACGGCTGTTCTCGAGCGAACGGGCAGCAATCTCTTTTCTGGGAAGCAGATTGAGCTGACGCTCCACTTCGGCCTGTACCGCCTCTATCAGCCGGTCACTGGTTGTCACCAGCAATACCTGACTGTCTGTCCCATGCTCCGCCTGCGACAAGAGGTCGGCTGCCACAAAGCAGGGATTGGCCGTAGCATCGGCAAGGACCTCTACTTCCGACGGTCCGGCAGGCATGTCAATGGCTACATCGTGCAAGGACACCTGCTGCTTGGCAGCCATTACATACTGATTGCCCGGACCAAATATCTTATACACTTTGGGCACAGACTCCGTTCCGTATGCCATAGCTCCAATGGCCTGAACTCCCCCTGCCTTGAATATGCGGCTGACTCCTGCCAGACGTGCCGCATAAAGGATGGCCGGATTTACTTTTCCGTTTTTGTCGGGCGGCGTACAGAGCACAATCTCACGGCATCCGGCTATACGTGCCGGAACGGCCAGCATCAGCACGGTCGAGAACAGAGGAGCTGTCCCTCCCGGAATATACAGTCCTACCTTTTCTATGGCAACAGCCTTCTGCCAGCACCATACGCCCGGAGCAGTCTCTATTCTTTTACTCTCAAACTTCTGAGCTCCATGAAAGGCCGCAATGTTCCGTTCGGCCAGCTGCAAGGCTTTCTTCAACTTTTCATCAACAAGCTGCTCGGCCTCATCCATTTCGGCATCGGTCACCGCAAGCTGCGTCATGCGCACCTTGTCGAACTTCTCTTCATAGTCGAGCACCGCACGGTCTCCCCGTTCTCTGACATCGGCCAATACGGAACATACCGTATCCGTAAGCTGTTCTGTATTCATGTGCGGACGTTCGAGAAGCATCTTCCACTCCGAACGTTCGGGATATCTTATTACTTTCATAATGCCTACAATATCATTTTTTCAATAGGAAGCACCAGTATGCCTTCTGCTCCCAGTGATTTCAATTTACCTATTATCTCCCAGAAACATTTTTCATCGAGCACCGTATGTACGGAGCTCCATCCTTCCTGTGCCAACGGCATCACCGTGGGACTCTTCATACCCGGCAAAATAGCTATAATTTCTTTCAGTCGGTCGTTAGGAGCATTCATCAGCACATATCGCTTGTCTTCGGCACTCTTTACGGCTTCAATACGGAAAAGCAGTTCTTTCAGAATTTCCAGTTTATCGTCCGTCAGCTCAGGATATGCTATCAGCACGGCTTCCGACTTCATCACCACTTCCACTTCCTTAAGATTGTTACTAATCAGCGTAGAACCCGAACTGACAATATCAAAAATAGCATGTGCCAGACCTATTCCCGGAGCAATTTCAACCGAACCTGTAATGACATGGATGTCTGCCTGAACATTTTTTGAAACCATATAGTCTTTCAGGATTTCAGGATATGAAGTGGCTATTCTCTTCCCTTGAAACCACTCTATACCCTCGTATTTCTCATCCTTCGGTATTGCCAGAGACAGGCGGCATTTACTGAATCCAAGATGTCTGACAACATGCGCTTTTTCTCTCCGCTCATAAAATTCATTTTCACCCACGATACCCAGATCGGCCACTCCACTGGCTACAGTCTGTGGAATATCGTCATCACGCAGAAACAAAACTTCTACAGGGAAATTCGCAGCCTGCACCAACAGTGTCCTTTTGGATGTATTCAACTTTATACCGGCTTCTTGCAAAAGAGCCATGGTATCTTCAAACAGGCGTCCCTTCGATTGTATTGCTATTCGTAACATGTTTTTGTTTGTTAGTTATTGGTTTAAAATCTTATATAACAAAAAAGGCCTGCCATCCGGCAAGCCTTTCATAAAAATATCCTTTATGTATATACATAACCATCAGCCTACCGAAATTTTTTCGTCAGGGCAATGATGATGGTATGTAGCGTTCATTTTCATATTCAAATATTATTTTCGCACGAAAGTATAGGATTAAATTTAAACATGCAAATAAATGAGGATGTTTTTTATCAAAAATATACTTATTACGTATTTACACCTTATAAAATGACATCTGTTTATTCATCTTCAAGTTTGCAGCTCTGGAATCCCATTTCGGCCGCTTTCTCTTTTGAAAAGGTAAAATAGGTACATGTGGCCTGAGTACACAATACACCGGCTTCGCTGTATAACGATGCTTCAACAGTCACAATATTACGTCGGGTCTCAACGATATGGGCACGCAATGTCAGTTTACGGTCATTGGTCGATACCGGTTTCAGATAACGGGTCTCCATTTTTGAAGTAACACCGGTAGTCTGCAACTTGCGTACGATAACCCATGCACATATCTCATCGAGCAATACGGCCTGAATGCCTCCGTGCAGCGTATCAATCCATCCCTGATATTGAGGTTGAGGCGTCCATTCGCTGATAACCTCCTCACCTTCTTCATAAAACTCCATTTTCAATCCGGAAGCATTGTTGGGCGCACAACCGAAACAATTATATCCTTCCTTGTGTATCCACGGATTCAGAATCTTTTTCATATTCGGTTTCTATTATAGTTTCATACTGACAAATGTAAGCAGAATTTTTATTTATCAAAAGCAAAGCCGCCCTCATTCTGCAATGGCAGAACAAAGACGGCCTCTATTTCAAGAAACAGAAATCAAATAATCTCAATGCCTTGCTTTCTGCAAAGCTCCAGTCCGATATCCTTCAACTTGAATTTCTGGATTTTTCCACTTCCCGTCAACGGGAAACCGTCGACAAAGAATATATATTTGGGAATCTTATAGCGGGCAATTTTCCCCTGACAGAACTCGCGCACATCATATTCGTCCATGGTATATCCCTCGTGAAGAATGATAAATGCGCCTACTGCCTCACCATACTTCCTTGACGGAATTCCGGCTACCTGCACATCCTTGATTCCGGGCATCTGATAAAGAAACTCTTCTATCTCGCGCGGATAAATGTTTTCTCCTCCCCGGATTATCATATCTTTTATGCGACCCGTAATGCGATAGTTTCCGTTTTCATCCTTCACTCCCAAATCTCCGGAATGAAGAAATCCGTCCTTATCAATCACCTCAGCTGTCGCCTCCGGATTCTTGTAATAGCCTTTCATCGTGTTGTAGCCACGGTTACACATCTCTCCCTGTACGCCAACGGGACACTCTTCGCCCGTCTCGGGATTGATTACCTTCACCTCGGTAAATTCAAAGTCACGTCCTACCGTATTGCAGCGTACTTCAAACGGGTCGTCTATACGGGTATGCGTCATTCCCGGTGAGGCCTCCGTAAGTCCGTACACACTGGTCACACGCATGAACATCTTTTCCTCAACCTGCTTCATCAGCTCTACCGGACACAGAGAACCGGCCATAATGCCCGTGCGCAGACATGAAAGATCAAACATGTCGAACATGGGATGATTCAATTCGGCAATGAACATCGTAGGCACTCCATACAAGGCCGTACAACGTTCCTTGTGAACGGATGCCAGGACAAGCAGGGGGTCAAAACGTTCCACCATGACCTGCGTGCATCCATGAGTAAGACAGTTCATCGTGGCCAATACTACTCCGAAACAATGAAACAGCGGCACACAGACACACAGTTTATCGGCCGAGGTGAATTTCATATGTTCACCCGTAAGGAATCCGTTATTGGCTATGTTATAATGCGTAAGCATCACTCCCTTTGGAAATCCGGTAGTACCGGAGGTATACTGCATGTTAACCGTATCATGACAACCCACTTTTCTTTTTGCTTTATCAAGCACATCGTCATCAATGTTATTTCCAAGCAGCAGAATTTCAGGAGTATTATACATTCCACGAAACTTCTCCTGCCCGATGTATATCACATTGCGCATATGTGGAAAGCGCTTGCTCTTCATATGCCCGCGCTGAAAAGTTTTCAGTTCCGGAAGCATGCGGTAGGTCATTTCCACAAAATTACTGTCTTTCTCTCCGTTGACAATACAAAGGGTATGCATGTCGGAATTTTCACAAAGATATTCCAGTTCGCTCTGCTTGTAATTGGTATTTACCGTTACGGCCACAGCTCCAATCTTGGCACAAGCATAAAGAAACGTAAGCCAGTCGGGCACATTGCCAGCCCATATTCCTACATGAGTACCCCGTTCCACTCCTATCGCCAGAAGTCCCTTAGCCATATTATCTACACGCAGGTTAAACTGCTTCCAGGTAAAACGCAGGTTACGGTCGGAATACACTATATATTCCCTGTCGGGTGTCACCTCTGCCCAATATTCGAGCCAGTCACCCAGTGTTCTTTCTGATAACTGTAACATAAATTCTTCCGTGTATTTTTAAATTGGTACATAAATCACGGCAAGGATCTGTGCTGCCTGTTCTTCAAATGCATGTACGTGATGAGGCACAATGGAATCATAGTAGATGCTGTCTCCCGCTTCAAGCACGTAAGTATTCTTTCCGTAATTGATTTCGAGCGTTCCTTTCATCACCATGATGAATTCTTCTCCCTCGTGAGCCGACAAATGGAAATCTTTGTCTTCATTCTGCTCTATATCAATGATAAAAGGTTCCATGTGACGGTCGGTCTTGCTCCGAGAAAGAGAATGATAGTGCATGTGATGACGAGCATCGGAAGCATTGTTCGAAAAGCTGATTGTATTTTCAGCCTCTCCCTTACGACAGACTACCGGTCCGGAAGTGTTGTCCTGATCATCAAGAAACGTACCCAGACGCACTCCCAATGCTCTGGCTATCTTGATAAGCGGAGCAAGCGAAGGTATGTCAATATTGTCTTCTATCCGTTTGATTTGTTCGGTTGAAAGTCCGGTATTTTCAGCAAGTTCATTTATAGTCATCTCCCGTTCGGTACGTAAGGCGGCAATTTTTTCACCAATCTGCTTCGTGTAGTCCATAGTAAATTCTTTTAGTAATCTCGTTAATCATAATCATATTCTCTGTTTTTCTATACAAATGGTTTTGTTCTATTTGTATTGTCGGCAAATATAAAAAAGGTTTAATAAACAATTAAATTTTCAGTACATTTTATGCAAATAAATTTACCTTTTCACTAAAAAAGCAGAATAATTTATCAATCAGCCTGTATCAAATCGAAACAGTTTCTTACCTTTGTAACATTTGAAAATATTCTTCATGCGCAGAATCAAGAAACAATGAATAAAACAATCTTTTATATATTGCTTGCCACACTGATGTCATGGAGCATTACGGCATGCAACTTAAAAAACGGAAATGAAGAAGAAAAGGTACAGACCGACCTGCCCGGAATAAAAGAACGGGGAGAACTGGTGGCACTTACCCTTTACAGTTCTACCTCCTATTTCAATTATCGGGGTGAACCGATGGGATTCCAATATGAATTGTGTGAGCAGTTCGCACAGTCTATCGGTGTAAAGCTCAGAATAGAAGTAGCCAACAGCAAGGAAGAGCTTATCCGAAAACTCCAAAACGGAGAGGGCGATTTAATTGCCTATAACCTGCTTGTTACCAACGAACAGAAAGACAGCCTCATCTATTGTGGAGAGGAAATGCTTACCCATCAGGTACTGGTACAACGGAACGGACGTAATGCCTTGAAAGATGTCACTGAAATGCCGGGTAAGGAAATTTATGTCAATCCGGGACGTTACCTGCAAAGGCTGAACAACCTGAACAATGAACTGGGCGGAGGACTGATTATCCATACAATTCCCGAAGACAGCCTTTCGGAAGAAGACTTGATAGAACGGGTCGCTCAGGGAAAAATCGACTATACGGTGTGTGACAGCGAAATTGCCCGTATAAACAAGACCTATTATTCAAATCTGAATATCAGCCTGAACATAAGCTTCAACCAGCGTTCCTCGTGGGCTGTACGCAAAGATGAACCTCTATTGGCTCAGGCTGCAAACGAATGGTTTAAAAAGAACAAGACTTCAAAGGCTTACCTGGCCAGCAGCAAGCGATATTTTGAACAGAACAAACGAATCACGCACGGAGCCATTCTTTCCGTTAAAAAAGGACAGATATCACATTTTGACAAACTGTTCAGGACCTATGCCGAAACTATCGGATGGGATTGGAGACTGCTGGCTGCCCTTGCCTACGCCGAATCAAACTTCGACCCGAAAGTAATATCATGGGCCGGCGCACGGGGATTGATGCAGCTGATGCCGCGTACTGCCAGAAATATGGGAATGCCCGCAGGAAAAGAAGACGATCCCGAAGAAAGCATCAAAGCGGCATGCAAACTGATAAACCTGCTCGACAGGAATTTTTCTTCCATAAAAGATAAAGACGAACGGATTAATTTCATCCTTGCCTCATACAATGCCGGTGAAGGACACATAAAGGATGCCATGGCTCTGACACAAAAATATGGAGGAAACCCGTCGGTATGGGAAGACAACGTGGAAAAATATCTCAAACTGAAAAGCAACGAGCATTATTTTAATGACCCGGTATGCAAAAACGGATATTTCAGAGGCGACGAAACATGCAGCTTTGTAAAAAGCATCCGATACCAACATGATTTGTATAAAAAGAAAATAAAAAAATAAAACACAATCCATGACAGGAAACGAACTATTCGATGAAATCTCACATTACCAGACAGACGACTTGTCCATACAGCAGAAATATATCAGACTATACACATTGCTCGACCGTGTATGCAAACTGTTGACCAATGAGGGAACTGCCGACTTTTCAAATCTATTCTCACGTCTACACTACCTCTGCGAACAAAAGAACATACCGTCGAAAGCCATCGAAATATTCCGCATTCACGGAAAACATGCCCAGCAATACAGCAGCTGCAGCTTTACAGAAGATGATTACCGCTATGACCTGAAAGCATTGTGTGAATTTATCAGCCGCATATCCGACACTCCTGTCCCGGATGCATTGCGAGAGGCTATCCCCGACAAATGGCGCAAACTTCCGGAATACGCATATCAGAGTGAAATGCGTAAACAAATGCGGGTGGTAACGGTCAAATGGGATGAAAACTTCATCTATGCATACGATGAGGCTCATCCTACAGATGAACCGTTCCCCGTGGTGTTTCCTAAAGAATTCGGCAATCTGCCCGATTTTCTTTATGAAGGTGCACAACTCAACCTGCTTTCCGTAAGAAGTGACGAAGCCGGAGTGCTCACACCCGAAATCATTGTCTTTGAACCTGACTATCTGATTGATATCAGTGCACTGGCAACCTGCTACACAAATTACGGCAACAGCCCGCTGCAATATATAGTAAACAAGATATTGCCTCAGGAAACAACCTTTCATACCTTACTGGGAAATGCAGCCAATCAGTTCCTCGATGACTGCGTCAACGAAACAGACGATTCTCCTGCACGGTTTGAAGATTCCATCCAGAAAGCATTCCGCAACAATGTAATGGAATACTGCACCTGTCCGGATATCAATCAGGATTATTTTGCCAAAGCACGCCTGCAGTTTGAACACATACAGCGCATCGTGATGCAGTCATTCCCCAATCCGTCGTGCCGCATTGACCGGAACAAGGCCATCCTTGAACCTTCTTTCCTTTGTGAAGCTTTGGGATTGCAGGGACGTATGGACCTCTTGCAGGATGACGGAAAGAACCTGATTGAACTGAAATCGGGTAAAGCCGACGAATATTATGGCGAATACCGCTCAAAAGAAAGTCATGCCCTGCAAATGGCGCTCTATAAGGAAATATTGTATTACAATCTGGATATCTCCAGAGAAGAAGTACACTCATTCCTGTTTTATTCGGTATATCCAAGACTGTTTCTGGAAAGAAGCGCCAAGGTTCAGATACAGCGTGCCATCAGTCTGCGAAATGCCATTGTACACAATGAGCAACTTATCAAACAGGGAAAAAGCGAGGAAATCATATCACAGCTTACTCCCGACAACCTGAATGAAAAAAATGATACTTCTAAATTATGGACACAGTGGCAACGTCCCAAACTGGTACGCATGCTGAATCCGTTACACCAAATGACGGAAATGGAAAATGCCTACTTCAATCATTTCTTTTCATTCATAACCAAAGAACAGTTCCTGTCAAAAACCGGAGACAACCAACCGGATTCGTCACGCGGATTTTCCGACTTGTGGAATGCCAGTGTCATAACCAAGCAAAGCAACGGAAACATCCTGACCGGGTTGCGGATTACAGAAGTTGAAGACAATGAAGGCATTGAACTGCTGAAGCTGGAGATACCTCCCTATGAAGACAGTTTCCTGCCCAACTTCCGTCATGGAGACATCGTCCTGCTGTATGAAAAGAACAGTGAGACGGACAATGCAACCAACAGACAGATTTTCCGCGGAAGCATTGAGCACATCGACAGCAAAGAAGTGATGTTCAAATTGCGGTACAAACAACGGAACATACAGGCACTGCCCCAACAGTCGCTGTATGCCATGGAGCATGACTTTATAGACAGTTCATACAACAAGCAGTATCAAGGTCTATACACTTTCATTACAGCTCCTTCCACCCGAAAGGAACTGATGCTAGGACTGCGTGAACCGCACATTTCTGCCGGCAGGAAACTGAACAACCACTATCTGAACTCACAAATTGACGACATCGTACTGCAGGCCAAACAGGCAGACGACTACTTCCTGCTTATCGGTCCGCCGGGTACCGGAAAGACCTCGGTTGCACTGAAAAGCATGGTCGAAGAGTTTCATTCCGAGGCAGACAACAATATCCTGCTGCTGTCATATACCAACAGGGCTGTAGATGAAATTTGTGAAATGCTGGAAAGTATTTCCTACAAACCTGACTATATCCGCATCGGAAGTAACCAGTCGTGCGAAGAACGTTACCGTCCCCGCTTGCTTCAGAATGCCATTGCCTCATGCCGTAACCGCGATCTGATACGGCAAACGATAGGAAACACACGCATTTTCGTAGGCACTACAGCATCTGTCATGGGACGCACTGACCTGTTCAAGCTCAAGCATTTCCACGTTGCCATCGTTGACGAAGCATCGCAAATACTGGAACCGCAAATCATGGGTATTCTCTGTGCACACAATGATGCCGGACGATGCGCCATCGACAAGTTCATTCTGGTGGGCGACCACAAACAATTGCCAGCCGTAGTATTACAGTCTGAAAAAGATTCGGTTGTCAATGACAGCCGTCTATGGGAAATCGGACTTACAGACCGCCGCAACTCTTTGTTCGAACGGCTGTATCATCTCCAGCTGAAACATCCCCAGAAAGGCATACTAGCCATGCTTAACCGGCAGGGACGCATGCATCCCGACATCAGTGCGTTTGCCAACCGCTTCTTTTATGGAGGAAAACTTGATATTGTCCCGGTAAAGCATCAGACCGCTGATATCGATTTCAGCCTTTATCCCGACAAAGAGGTCAACAGACTGCAATATTTCATTGCCCATACACGAACAGGATTCTTCCCGTCGCACACACCTCCCCTGACCGATTCAAACAAGATAAATCGCGAAGAGGCTAAAATTGTGGCATCCATCGTACAGAGTATCTATGAACTCTGCCGCATGAATCAGATGCCCTTCCGGGCAAAAGAACGCATCGGCATTATTGTTCCGTTCAGAAATCAGATAGCGCTTATTCATCATGAACTGGCCAGACTGTCTATACCCGAAACCGAAGAAATCACTATCGATACGGTAGAACGCTATCAGGGAAGCCAAAGGGACATCATTATTTATTCTACCACTATCAGCCAGCTTTATCAGCTGGACATAATCAGCGTTCCCGTACAGGATGACGAATTATGGATTGACCGCAAACTGAATGTAGCCATCACACGGGCAAAAAAACAGCTTTTTGTTACAGGGAACCCTGTCTTGCTGAAACGGAATGACATATACTGCAAGTTTCTGGAAAGTCTGACACCCTATGATGCCACACCATATTAGAAGATTGAGTATTATCTTTCAATGCCGGCTATAGTCAAAATCACGAATATTCATGTATCTTTGCAGACGCTTAAATAAGAACAAATGAACAAAACTTTTTTATATACAATCTGCATTATAACCATTGCAATATGCGGTTTTACTGCATGCAACAAGAAAAACAAAAATATGGAAGGAACTGTATTATTACTTGAAACTACCAAAGGTGACATCCGTCTTAGACTGTTTGATGACACCCCCAAGCACCGTGACAATATAATCAAGCTTGCCAAAGAAGGATTTTATGACGGCACACTCTTTCACCGTGTAATCAAAGACTTCATGATTCAGGCTGGTGACCCGGAATCAAAACATGCATCAGATACCGCTACGCTGGGTTCCGGAGATACGGGTTATACCATTCCTGCAGAATTTGTATATCCCAAATATTTTCACCGTCGCGGAGTCTTATCAGCTGCACGTATGGGCGACGATGTTAACCCCAACAAGGAGTCGTCAGGATGTCAGTTCTACATTGTAACCGGAAAAGTATTCAAGGAAGCAGAACTGGACGCTTTGGAATCACAGATGAACCAGAACATGCTGTACTCTGAATTCAACCGTCTGGCACGCCAGCACATGAAAGAAATATTCCTGATGCGTAAGAACAGCGATTCTACCGGACTTAAGAAACTTCAGGACGAACTGATAGAACAGGCTGAAAAGATTGTGCTTCAGAATCCTTTCCGCTTTACTGAAGAGCAACGGAATGCTTACAAAACTGTAGGAGGAGCACCTCATCTTGACGGACAATATACCGTATTCGGAGAAGTTATCGAAGGAATGGATGTAGTCAACAGAATCCAGGATGTAAAGACCAACCGCGCCGACCGTCCGCTCGAAAACATAGTAATAAAGAAAATAACCGTAGAGGAATAATCTTATCGTGATAAAAATCAACCGACACACGCTTGCCAACGGACTGACCGTTGTGCACAACGAAGATAAAAATACAAACATGGCGGCGCTCAACCTTCTTTATAAGGTGGGCGCCCGCGATGAATCTCCAAGTCATACAGGATTCGCACACTTGTTTGAGCACCTGATGTTTGGAGGCTCGGTCAACATTCCCGACTACGATACTCCCATACAAATGGCCGGAGGTGAAAACAATGCATGGACAAACAATGATATCACAAACTATTACCTCACATTGCCTGCAAACAACATTGAAACAGGATTCTGGCTGGAATCTGACCGGATGTTAAGTCTGGATTTCAACCAGAGAAGCCTTGACATACAAAAACAGGTGGTGATTGAAGAGTTCAAGCAACGAAACCTGAACCAGCCGTATGGAGATACTTCACACCTGTTGCGTTCGATGGCATACAAAGTACATCCGTATCAGTGGCCTACCATCGGAAAGGAAATAAGCCATATAGCCGATGCCACACTGGATGAAGTAAAGAAATTCTTCTTCACTTATTATGCCCCCAACAATGCGATTCTGGCTGTAACCGGCAACATTTCGTTTGAAGATACCGTACAACTTGCGGAAAAGTGGTTTGGACCGATTCCTGCACGCAATGTTCCGGTCAGACAACTGCCACAGGAACCTTGCCAGACAGAAAAACGCCGGATGGAAGTGACACGTCCTGTTCCTGTTGATGCCCTGTATATCTGTTTCCACATGTGCAACCGCATGCATCCTGATTACTATGCTTTTGATATGCTGTCGGATATTCTTGCCAACGGAAAGTCCAGCCGACTGATTCAGAGACTTGTAATCGAACAGCAAATCTGCTCAAGTACAGATGCCTACATTACAGGCAGTCTGGACGAAGGATTGCTTACCATCATAGCCAAGCCTGCACCGGGACATACTCTGGAAGAAGCAGAACGCGCCATATGGAAAGAGCTGGATGAACTCAAGCAGAATGATATCAGCAATCACGAACTCGAAAAGGTCAAGAACAGATATGAGTCAGAACAGATTTTCAACAATATCAACTATCTGAATGTAGCAACCAATCTGGCCTATTTTGAAATGCTCAGCCAGGCAGAAGACCTTAATGATGAAGTAAGAAAATACAGAACCGTAAATGCCGGACAGATACGCCGTGTGGCTCAAGAGTGTTTCCGGACATCCAATTGTTGTACTCTTCTGTATAAAGCACAAAACAAATGAAACAAGCTATCAACTATAAAAGACATTATAAAGAACTAATCTATCTAGGAGTACCCATCATCATCGGACAAATCGGAACCATCATTCTGGGATTTGCCGATACCATGATGATCGGACATCACAGTGCCAACGAACTGTCTGCTGCAGGATTTGTCAATAACCTGTTTAATCTGGCCATCATTTTCGGACTAGGCTTTTCATATGGCCTGACTCCCATCGTAGGCTCTCTGTTTGGAAAAGGAGCCGATAAAGAAGCCGGTGAAGCATTAAAAAACAGTCTGGTTGCGAATCTGCTTATCGGACTGCTGCTATGCGTCATCATGGGAGGAGTATATCTGAACATTGAACATCTGGGCCAACCGGAAGAACTGCTTCCTCTCATCAAGCCTTATTACCTGATCCTGTTGACTTCTCTGCCTTTCGTCATGCTGTTCAATGCTTTCAAACAGTTTTCCGACGGCATAACCGATACACGCACCCCCATGTGGATTCTGTTGGGAGGAAATGTGCTTAATATCATAGGAAACTATCTGCTGATATATGGAAAACTGGGTTTTCCCGAATGGGGACTGACAGGTGGAGGACTGTCTACCCTATTTGCACGCATCATGATGCTGGTGGTATTCTGTTTCCTGTTTTTCCGGACAAGCCGATACCATACTTTCAAGGAAGGATTCATGCAACTGTTTGTCAACCGGAAAAGTATTTTGCATCTGAATAAGCTGGGATGGCCCATCGCCCTGCAAATGGGAATGGAAACGGCATCATTCAGTCTGTGTGCCATTATGATTGGATGGCTTGGAACAACCGCTCTGGCCTCTCATCAGGTAATGTGCACCATCTCAACCTTGTGCTTTATGATATACTACGGCATGGGAGCAGCCATAGCCATTCGTGTCAGCTACTTTTACGGACAAGAAGACACTGAGAATATCCGCAGGGCTGCTAATGCGGGATTTCATCTCATACTCATCTCCGGAGTCTTTTTGTGCACGCTCATATTCTTCTCACGTTATCAGCTGGGAAGCTGGTTTACCGACAGTGACGAAGTGAGCAACATGGTAGCAACCCTTATTATTCCGATGCTCCTGTATCAGTTTGGTGACGGCCTTCAAATATCCTTCGCCAACGCACTCCGCGGTATATCCAATGTAAAACCCATGATGTATATTGCTTTTGTTGCCTACATTTTATTATCTTTACCCACCAGCTATCTGTTCGGATTTGTCTTTGACTGGGGCATTACAGGAGTATGGATGGGATTCCCCGTAGGACTGACCAGTGCAGGTATAGCATTTTATTATTGCTTTTATAAGAAAACAAAGGGATATACATGGCAAACAACTTCAAATCAACTCAGATAAAGATTGTTCTCGGTTACATTTTACTGTGTCTGTTGTTAGGCTTCTCGGTCAACTACATTTACCAGAAAATGAAAGACCTGACAAATACGGAAGGTTCTGAACAGAAAATCAATGAACAGCGTCTGGCTACTTACAGAGCCTTGAACCAGCTGTATCAGACCGAGATTATCGGACAGTCGGTCAGCGCGGGTCAACTGGAAGAATTCAACAAATACCAGAAAGCCATGCGCAATGCCGGAGTATCCATTAAAGAACTTCAGGACTTACTCACCGACAGTCTGCAAAAGGCTCGCCTTGATACAATCAAGTATCTGATGAAACAGAAAGAACGTACCATGTATAACCTGTTGCAGGCCATGCATGATGCCAATACCGGACTCATTTACCAGCAAAAGATAGAAAGTATCATACACAGACATGATACGGCCGACGTACAAAAAGTAGAGAAAGTACAGAAGAAGGAAATTATCAACGAGAAATCATATGTAGTAAAGAAGAAGCGCCCAAACTTCTTCAAACGGATTGCCCAGGTATTTGCTCCGCCCAAAGAAGACTCTACCCTGGTAACCGATACACAGCGTGAACTGGTAATTGATACCCTGGTAAAAGCATACAATCCGGCCGATACGGTAGCCAGTATCCTGCGCAACATACAGACTCAGGTCGACGACAGCGTATCGTTATTAAGAAACGATATCCAATACAAGATAAACCGTTTCAAGCGAAACAGCAACGAACTGAATGCACGCATGAACCAGATGCTGCAGACATTTGAGCAGGAAGAGATTAAACTGATTAACCAGAGGATGAACTTTCAGAAGAGTGCCAGACAGAAGTCGGCCCAGGCTATTGCATGGGTAGCTGTTGCTGCACTGTTGCTAGCCGCCATATTCATATTCCTTATCGAACGTGACATCACAAGAAGCAATCATTACCGGCAGGAACTGGAGAAAGCAAAGAAAAGAGCCGAAGATTTGCTGGACGCACGCGAAAAACTCATGCTTACCATTACGCACGATATCAAGGCACCGGCAGGTTCCATCATCGGATATATAGATCTCCTGACCCGCATATTGAAAGAAGAGCGTCCGCGTTTCTACCTTGACAACATGAAGAGTTCTGCCCGTCATTTACTCAATCTGGTAAGCTCATTGCTCGACTATCATAAGTTGGAATCACATAAAATGGAAATCAACAAGGTATCTTTCTCACCACTCCAACTGTTTGAAACCATATACAACAGTTATCAGCCACTGGCCAGGGAGAAAGGTCTGACGCTCAAATTCCATGCAGACGACAGCTGTAACCATTTCTATTGGGGAGATCCGTTCCGTATCCGGCAAATCACTGACAATCTGCTTTCCAATGCTCTGAAATTTACCAGTCAGGGAAGCATCAGTCTGCAGGTCGCATACCAAGCACATCATCTCATCTGGTCAGTAAGTGATACTGGAAGCGGAATTTCACAGGAAGAAAAAGAAAATATTTTCAAGGAATTTACCCGACTGAAAAATGCACAGGGAGCAGAAGGCTTCGGACTGGGACTGGCTATTACCCAACGTCTGGTAGTCCTGATGAATGGAGATATAGAAGTAAACAGCAAGCCCGGCATAGGTACCACATTTACCATTTCACTGCCCATGAAGCCCGTACCTGAGAATGCCATTGAAAAAGAACATTCCGTTGAACAAAAGCCTGCTGAACAAAAAGATTGCAGGCCTCTCCCCGACGGGCAAAAAATAAAGCTTATCTTTATTGACGATGACCGCATACAACTGGATTTGACCAAGGCCATGCTCCATTCGCCGCAGTTACAGATTACCTGTTGTGACAGTCCCGACATATTGTTTCATCTGCTCAAAAAAGAGAAGTTCGACATTCTCTTTACAGACATACAGATGCCTGCCCTGAACGGATTCAATCTGCTGAAGGGAATAAGACAGCAGGCTCAGGAGACCAGCCAGCTTCCTGTTGTTGCACTCACTGCACGCAGTGATATGAACGAAGAAGAATTTATCCGGCAAGGATTTACGGCAGCCCTTCACAAGCCATATACTCAAAGCGAGCTGCTCCGACTGATAACAACCATTACAGGATGGGATATCACTGTCCAACAGTCCACTGTTAACGAAAGTGAGAACAAGGATATTTTCAATTTTTCTGCACTTACAGCTTTTTCGGAAGATGATCCTGAAGCTTCTGCCGAGATTATCCGTTCGTTCATTGAAGAAACACAGGCTAACCGCAATAATCTTGAAGAAGCACTCAAGAATGGAGACAGCCGGCTCATCCGCCATATCGCCCACAAGCAACTGCCGCTGTTTACCATGCTCGAAGCACAAGACTGTCTGCCCGTACTGGTATGGCTGGAAAAAGAGCCTTATGACGAAATAACATTGTCTATTGCACAAAAAGTCAATTTTGTATTGCAACAAATGGATACAATCATTCGGGAAGCTAATAAAAAGATATAAAAACCGAATAGTATCATAAAAAAAGACGTATCTTTGCTACATGAACGAAATAAAGAAAACAATGTCAACATCCATTTTAATTGTAGAAGACGATATTACATTTTCGCTCATGCTAAAAACATGGCTGGGTAAAAAAGGCTTTCAGGTAAATACTGTAAGCAGTGTTGCACATGCCCGCCGTGAATTGACCAACAACGAATATGATTTGGTTCTTTCAGACCGCCGCCTGCCTGATGAAGACGGTATGCAGCTGTTGATGTGGATGAACAAGAAAAACATAGCATGCCCGCTCATCATCATGACCAGTTATGCCGATATCCAGTCGGCCGTACAGGCTATGAAGTGCGGTGCCAGTGACTATATATCCAAACCGGTACAACCGGATGAACTCTTAAAGAAAATAAAAGAAGCCTTACAGGGAGGATCCTCCAAAACCGAAACTCCCGCCCCACAAGCGCAGACTTCTTCCGGCAACAGCACTTCTTTACTGAATCCTCAAAACTTTCTGGAAGGCGAGAGTGAGGCTGCGCGCCAATTGTACAATTACGTCCGTCTTGTAGCACCAACCCACATGTCTGTACTTATTAACGGAGCCAGCGGTACGGGCAAAGAGTACGTAGCACGCAAAATTCACCAGTTGAGCAAAAGAGCAGACAAACCGTTTATAGCTATTGACTGCGGCTCAATCCCCAAAGAACTGGCGGCTTCCGAATTTTTCGGACATATAAAGGGCTCTTTTACCGGAGCCATTACCGACAAGACCGGAGCTTTTATCGAAGCCAATGGCGGAACATTGTTTCTGGATGAAATCGGAAACCTCAGCTACGACGTGCAGATACAGTTGTTGCGTGCCTTGCAGGAACGTCATATACGCCCTATCGGTTCTACCAAGGAAATAGAAGTTGATGTACGCGTGATAAGTGCAACCAACGAAAATCTTGAAAGTGCCATTATGAAAGGCAATTTCCGTGAAGACCTTTATCACCGTATCAATGAATTTACCCTGAGGATGCCTTCTCTGAGAGAACGTCAGGAAGATATTCTACTTTTTGCAAATTTCTTTCTTGACCAGGCCAATCGTGAACTGGAACGTAACCTCATAGGTTTTGACGCTCAGGCTTCAGAAGCCTTGCAGCACTATTCCTGGCCCGGAAATTTAAGACAGCTGAAGAATGTAGTCAAGCGCGCTACCCTTCTTGCACAAGGACGGTACATCACCCTTCAGGACATAGGCAGTGAACTGAACGAAAATGAAACGGTAAATACCGCTTCTTCTTTATGCCTGCGCAACGAGAAACATGAAAAACAACAGATTCTCGATGCTCTTCGCCAAACCAACAACAATAAGAGCAAGGCAGCCATCTTATTGGGAATAGACAGAAAAACCCTCTACAACAAACTGAAACTATACGATATACAATAACCTCACTACATGTCAGTACAGTATGTAGACATTTTCTACAGTCTGTACTGACATTTCCACAACAATCCACACCGTCCAACAGAAGAGAACTACTTCTCTATTTCTCTGATATCATCAATAAATTCCTCATTTACAGCTCATACCGATTTTATAAAGCAAATTCTTTTTCCAAACCTCACAACAGGAACATCTTTTGTCCCATATAATAACAGAATGAACAGAATATTCAGTTTTATATAATATCTGTGACAGATATAATGAACAGATTAGTTGTTTTTTGTTTCAATTTACACTTTAGGTATTAGGTTTTATAAGCAAACACTTTGAAGAAGGGAATGTCGGAGTAAAACAGGTCTTTACTCCCGAACATTCCTTTTTGTATACTCTTTTGACAGAAGATTTGCCAAATACGGAAAAAAATGTATTTTTGCGAAGTATTTAGAACATTTATATTTACTATGAAAAGAACAATTCTACTCGTTACGTTATTGCTGGCCATATCTTCATCATTTGCCCAAACAATGGAAGAGGCGTTTCAGCAGGCTGCCCAGATTGTGCAAAATATCAAACAAACCAAATTTCCCGACCGCACGTTCAACATCATTGAATATGGAGCCGTTGCCAATCAGGAAGACAAACTGAACCACGAAGCCATCAACTTGGCCATTCTGGCCTGCAATCAGGCAGGAGGCGGTACTGTAATCGTCCCTAAGGGTGATTTCTATACCGGACCTATTACCTTAAAAAGTAACGTAAACCTCCATCTGGAAGAAGGAGCAACACTGAAATTCACAACAGACCAGTCATATTATTTTCCTGCAGTACTCACCCGCTGGGAGGGAGTAGACTGCTACAATGCACATCCGCTTATTTATGCATACGGCGAAACCAATATTGCGCTTACCGGAAAAGGAACTGTTGACGGGCAGGGTGCTGCCGATGCATGGTGGTATATGAAAGGCGGACGTTACGCTCAGGAAGGAAAAATCCATCAGGGAATGGGCGGACGTGACCGTCTGCTCGGCATGGCCGAAACCTTCGCTCCCGTTGACCGCCGCGTCATGAAGCCTGAAGATGCCCTTCGCCCGCAGCTCATCAATTTCTACCGCTGCAACTCTGTACTCATTGAAGGACTTACATTGAAAGATTCACCTTTCTGGGTAATCCATCCTCTGTTCTGCCAGAACCTGATAGTACGCAATGTAACCATCAACGGCCTTGGCCCCAACAATGACGGATGCGACCCGGAATCATGCAAAAACGTACTGATTGAAGGCTGTTCATTCAATACAGGAGATGACTGTATAGCAATCAAATCAGGCCGTAATGCTGACGGACGCCGTTGGGCAACACCAAGTGAAAACATTGTGGTACGTAACTGCAAAATGAAAAACGGCCACGGAGGTATTGTTGTCGGAAGTGAAATCTCCGGAGGATACAAGAACCTGTATGTTGAGAACTGTGAAATGGATAGTCCGCAACTGGACCGTGTAGTACGCATCAAAACCAGTACCTGCCGCGGAGGAGTCATCGAAAACCTGTTTGTACGTAATATAAAAGTGGGAGTATGCAATGAAGCGGTTATGCGCATCAACCTCCAGTACGAAGGCAAGGAAAAATGTGACCGAAGCTTCCCGCCCGTCGTACGCAACGTCAATCTGGAGAACATCACATGTGAGAAAAGTAAATTCGGCATTCTTATCAACGGACTTGACGAAGACGACAACATTTATAATATCAACGTAAGAAACTGTACTTTCAACAACGTTTCAGCCAAAGGCAACAAACTGACAGGAAAGTATCACGATATAAACTTTGACAACCTGAAAATCAATGGAAAAACTGTAAAAAAGCCAAATCGGATGCCAAAGGAAATTTTGAAACATTCTAAAATTACACTAAAACAATCTTTCTGAAACGACGCAGGTTTCCACAGCCTAAACAAAGACAAGTGGATTCCTGCGTTTACTCATCTTAAAAAAACATCATCATGAAACATTACATTCCCGTTTTAAGCATTGCCGGCAGCGATTGCAGCGGAGGAGCCGGAATTCAAGCCGACTTGAAAGCCATTTCGGCATTAGGCAGTTACGCAGCTACAGCCATCACGGCAGTAACCGTACAGAATACGTGCGGAGTACGCGCCATCCACCCTGTTCCGGCTGATATAATCAAGGGACAGATACAGGCAGTAATGGAAGACATACGCCCGCTGGCCGTAAAAATAGGAATGGTCAACGATATTGAGGCTATTCACGCGATCGCAGAAGCACTCACTACCTATCATCCTCAATACGTTGTTTTTGATCCGGTTATGGTATCAACCAGCGGACACAGACTTATAGAAGAAGAAGCCATAGAACTGCTCAAGACAACCTTGATTCCACTGGCTACCGTAATTACACCCAATCTGAAAGAAGCGGAAGTTCTCTACGGAAAGCCTATTTCCACACTGACCGATATGGAAAAGGCTGCATACGAGCTTCTCTGTCTGGGATGCCAAAGCGTTTTGATAAAAGGAGGACATCTTGAAGGCAATGAGATGACAGACATATTGCTGACAGGCAAGGATGCATCTCCCCTGCACTATCCGGGAACAAAGGTCGACAGTCACAATACACACGGCACAGGCTGCACCCTCTCGTCTGCCATTGCCACATTCCTCGCACAGGGGTACGCTCTTCCTGAAGCTGTCAAAAAGGCAAAAGACTATGTATATAATGGAATTTTACATGGAAAAGACATTCAAATCGGTGACGGACATGGCCCTTTGAACCACTTCTTTTCCCCTATTTCCATGAAAATAAAAGAATAACTTGGCTAGATAGTCAAAATATTCATAACTTTGCAGCGTAAAACACAGATTATAATCATTAAAAATAAAACAAATATGAAAGCATTTGTATTTCCCGGACAGGGAGCACAGTTTACCGGAATGGGTAAAGACCTTTATGAAAACAACCCATTGGCAAAAGAACTTTTCGAAAAAGCTAACGATATATTAGGTTTTCGCATCACCGATATCATGTTCGAAGGAAGTGATGAAGATTTACGCCAGACTAAAGTAACTCAGCCTGCCGTATTCCTGCACTCAGTAATTTCTGCATTATGCATGGGCGATGAATTCAAGCCTGAAATGACTGCAGGTCACTCATTGGGAGAATTCTCTGCTCTCGTTGCAGCCGGTGCTCTTTCTTTCGAAGATGGTCTGAAACTGGTATATGCCCGTGCCATGGCTATGCAGAAAGCATGCGAAGCTGCACCATCAACAATGGCAGCCATCATTGCATTGCCCGACGAAAAGGTTGAAGAAATTTGTGCAAACGTAATGAAAGAAACTAACGAGGTTGTTGTTGCAGCAAACTACAACTGCCCGGGACAGGTTGTTATTTCCGGCTCTATCGAAGGAATCAACAAGGCTTGTGAACTGATGAAAGAAGCTGGTGCTAAACGTGCGTTGCCGCTTAAAGTAGGTGGTGCATTCCACTCTCCGCTGATGGATCCTGCCAAAGTAGAACTTGAAGCTGCTATCAAGGCTACTACATTCCACCAGCCTAAATGCCCGGTATATCAGAATGTAGATGCACTACCTCACACTTCTGCAGAGGAAATCAAAACCAACCTTATCGCACAGCTGACTTCATCTGTACGCTGGACTCAAACCGTTAAGAACATGATCAATGACGGTGCAAGTGAATTTATCGAATGCGGTCCGGGAGCAGTTCTTCAAGGCTTAATCAAGAAAATCGATAAAGAAGCAAATGCACACGGCATTGCCTGATATAATACATAAAAAAATGGATACTGAAAAGTCTAAAATCGTAATATACCAAGTTCTTCCCCGTCTGTTCGGTAATTCACGCAAGCCGAAAATAGAAAACGGTACAATCAAGGAAAACGGATGCGGTAAGATGGCCGACTTTACCATAAAAGCTCTCAACGAAATAAAGAAGTTGGGAGCTTCTCATATATGGTATACCGGTATTATCGAACATGCTACGCAGACCGACTATTCCCAATATGGCATACCGGCCGATCACCCGTCAATCGTAAAAGGCATGGCAGGTTCTCCTTATGCCATTAAGGACTACTATGACATTGACCCGGATCTGGCAACCAGCGTTCCTGACCGTATGAAGGAGTTTGAGAATCTGGTAAAACGTACCCATCAGGTAGGATTGAAGGTAATCATTGACTTTGTTCCCAATCATGTTGCACGCCAGTATCATTCAGACGCCAAGCCTGCAGGCATCAAGGATTTGGGTGAAGATGACCGTACAGACATGCACTTTTCTCCCAATAATAACTTTTATTACCTTCCTTATACACCGCTGAAAACCCCTATCAACCCGCAGGATCTGTATACTCCCCCTTATCAGGAGTATCCGGCCAAAGCTACGGGTAATGACAAGTTTGATGCCGAACCTACCGTATATGACTGGTATGAAACCGTCAAGCTCAATTATGGTGTGAACTATTTTGAAAACCGGAGCAAGCATTTTGATCCCATCCCCGACACTTGGAAAAAGATGCTCGATATCCTTATGTTCTGGGCCGATAAAAACATTGACGGATTCCGCTGTGACATGGCCGAAATGGTACCGGTTGAATTCTGGCACTGGGCAATTCCTCAGGTGAAGGAAGCACATCCGTCTATCATATTCATTGCCGAAATATACAATCCGATGGAGTTTCGGAACTATATATTCAACGGACAGTTCGACTACCTGTATGACAAGGTTATACTCTATGATACACTCCGCAATGTAATCGGAGGCTTTACATCTGCCATGTCTCTCTGCCACTGCTGGAAAAAGGTGGAAGGTATCAGCAGTCACATGCTGAACTTTCTGGAGAACCATGACGAGCAGCGTATTCCTTCGCTTTATTTTGCCTGTGATCCACGCAAGGGAAGAGCACCCATGATTGTCAGTACCTGTATGAATACCAATCCCATCATGATATATTTCGGACAGGAATTGGGAGAAGACGGTATGCAGTTTGAAGGATACAGCGGACGTGACGGACGAACAACCATATTCGACTATTGGAATGTAGATACCATCAGACGTTGGAGCAACAGAGGAAAATTTGACGGAGCACTCCTCAAAAAAGAAGAAAAAGATCTGCAGAAATTCTACAGCACACTGTTGAATCTGTGTCATACAGAAAAAACGATTATTGAAGGTTCGTTCTATGACCTGATGTATGCCAACGTGGAGAATAACCAGATGAATACATCCCGACAATATGCTTTCCTGCGCAAGAAAGACAACGAGCTTTTGCTTGTTATTGCCAATTTTGACGAGAACAATGCATCAGTCGGTGTAAATATTCCCAAACATGCATTTGATTTTCTGGAACTTCCCTCAATGGAAAATGTCGTGGCTACAGACCTGATCAGCGGACAGACAGAAACCATAAGCCTGATGCCCGATAACCTGACATTTACAAAGGTCGATGCGTTAAACGGCAAACTGTTGAAAATTACATTCTGAGTTCTGTTTATACACATACAGCCGGAACGTTTTCAGATAGCTTACTCTGAAACGTTCTGGTTATTTTTTATTTCCCTATCATGAAAATATATCCTTTACTCGTCTGCATTCTTCTTGGCATAACGGCATGCCGGACCAACAAAACACCCGAAACAGACACATTACAAAATGAAATAACCGGTTACCTACACGACAAGCAGGCCACCGTTGGCGTATCAGTCCTGACAGACAGCTGCAACATAGTCAGTCACAATGATACGGTACTCATGCCTACCCTGAGCGTATTCAAGTTTCCACTAGCCATGGCTGTATTGCATAAAATGAATGCCAGTCACACTCCACTTGATACACTGGTTCAAGTCTCTCCTTCCGATTTAAAGCCCAACACATACAGCCCGTTAAGAGACAAATATCCTAACCAGAAGTTTACTATAGGTGTGGACTCTCTACTGTATTACAGCATCTGCCTGAGTGACAACAATACCTGCGATATTCTGCTGTCTTATGCCGGAGGGCCGAAAGCTGTTGAACAATATATACGAAGTCTGAATATAAAAGACATATATATCGGTGTCACTGAAGACGACATGCACCGGGATCCCGAATGCGTATACCGGAACAGTGCCACACCGGCAGCAACAAGCTTGCTTATGAAAACATTCCTTACCCAAAAACTGTTTGATAAGGAATATTACGAATATCTGTATAACCTGCTGGTTCAAACTGCTACCGGAACGAACAAACTACGTGCCGGGGTGCCAGAGCACATTACCCTCGGTCATAAGACCGGTCCTTCTGACCGCAACTCCGACGGCATGAAAATAGCCGACAATGATGCCGGCTTCGTACTTCTTCCCGACGGAAGACGTTATTACATTACCGTATTTGTAATCCATTCAATGGAAAATGACTCTGTCAATGCACAGATTATAGCCGATATTTCACAGAAGGTATACAAACACTTCACTGCACAGCAATAAAAGCAGTCATAAAAAACATACCGGCAGACATCTCCGAGGATTTCTGCCGGTATGCATATTTATCAGCATTCATTATCGCTTTACAAAGCCAATCTTTGCATTGAGCTTGAAATAATAGGCATTGTTCTCGCGCTCCAGATAACCATACTTGTCCTTTTCAAGTGAGCCTTTCTCAAAACGCGTATTGTTGAACAGGAAGTTTTCAAATACCGCCTTGTCCGCCTTCTGGTACACCATCATTTTACCATCAGCTCCGACAAACACCATTCCCTCTACAGCCGAATCCGTACCATTAAACAGTTTGGCCGGACGCATACCCATCGCCAAAGCCATCAGGAACTGCTTCATCTTATATTCATAGAAAAGGTGCTTGTTTATCAGTTCATCCTTTATCTTCAGCGGATTAATCTCCTTTATACGCATAGTCAGTTCGCTGACTTTGGTAATATCTTCATAATACATGGTTCTCACCATCTCGGCCAGCATGCGTGGGAAATGAAGGTCAATCATCGAAAGATTGCTTCTGAATACCTTGTCTGCCACATCACTGTATTTCAAAATGCCACCCAGACGCTCTATCATCCGCATACGTTCCAACACTTCATTGGGCCCTTCCACAAAATTCACCTTATTCACTGTAGGAGTGGCAAAACGTACACCGGTCTGCTCAAATTTCAGATTGGCGGTACGTCCTCCGTCCAACAAAGGATTCATGGGAGCCAGCTTTGAATAAACTCTGAATCCTACCTTGGGTGCATTCATATCCCAGAATGTTACATAAAAATCTGTCCGGTCATCAGTCTTGGCTTCCAGATCATACACGGCTATCTCATCCAGAAATTCTTCCACTCCTTCCGGCGACTCCAGTTCTTCACTCCGGTCATGCATCAAAGCCTGAAGCACCAGATCTGAAGCAGCCCTGAAATATTCACGCGGAATTTCCTTATTCATATTCTCGCCAATAATGCGGACATTATCGTCTTCTATAATATATTGGCGGGTACCGTCGTGTTCTTCACGCTGCAAATATGCCACTTTGTAACTGCGCTCTTCATTTCTTTCCATTGTCGGAGTTCCTGCACAAATGTATCCGTCGGCCAATATGCGCATAAACGAATACAGTTCACTCCATTCTCTTCGGGTTGCCTCAAATGCCATAACTCTATATTTTGCTAAAAATTCAATACTACAGTGTTAATATTGAATTAATAATAGTTAATATCAAAAATTTTAATCCATTCTTATTTGGAATATACCTTCCAAAACAATATATTTGCTATGTGTTTTTCATAGTATTAGATTTAAGGTTAACAAAAGATTGGGTCAAGGCGTTGACCCTTTTTTTATTGTCTGTTCCTATCTTTTTCTTTGCCTGCAAAGGTAGAAGTTCTTCTTCAAACAACAAAATACTGCAGGAAACTAAGACGACAAAGCTGTCATTTTTATAACTTTACCGCTCCAAACGACTGAGATTATGAAACATCTTTTCATCCTGTTATTCTTTATACTGCATGTCACAGCATGCTTTTCGCAAATAAAGTTCTCATCAGTTACTCATGACCTGGGGACTTTCTCGGAAGACACGGTCCATCTGCCTGCATTTCATTTTGAATACGTCAACGAAAGCAAACAACCGGTGCATATCTCCCATATCAAGACTTCCTGCGGATGTATTCAGGCATCAACCGATTCACAGCCGGTAAAGCCCGGTAAAAAAGGTATCATCCGCGTAACCTATAATCCCGACGGCCATCCGGGTGCGTTCAACCGTAGTATTACGGTTTATTTCAGCAATATAAAAAAGCCCTACATCCTTTATATCAAAGGGTATGTAAGGCCTAAAGAAAAAAGAATGTTCCTGAATACTTCTTTTTAAAATTCTGTTACGCACGTCTTCCCGTCCAGCCATGCAATCATGTTCAGCACCAGGAAGTTCCAGTTCTGAAATCCCTTGTTCAGTACCGGCTCTCCATTATCGGGAAGATAATATTCATGCAATGCCCCGAAACGTTCGAAGTCACGTCCAAGCAGCAAAACAGTCTTTTCCGCCAGTTCTCTGGCTTCTTCCTTATATCCATATTGGACCAGTCCTCTGAATACCAGATAATTTACATTAATCCATATCGGTCCCTGCCACGAAGAGGGATTTCCGCTGGCACATACGTTATACATCTTTTCCAACGGTGATAAGGTACGTATTCCGGCCGGCGCATTGAACGACGACTTGTCATGAAAGTGCAGGCGGACCATCTCGGCAGCCTGTTCCGGAGTAGCGATACCGGCCCACATGGCCATAAATCCGCTCCACACACTGAAACGCTGAATCAGACAGTCATAGTTTCTAGGCTGTCCTACATGCAGATACAAATCGCCCGGATTCAGTCCTTCAATATCCGGTTTCTCTACCGGCAGCAGATTCAGGTCTACACTGTAATAAAAGCGGTCACGCGGATCCCAGCAATGTTCCTGAACATTAGCCTTCAAAGTTTTTGCCTCTTCAGTAAAATGCCTTGATATATCCGGCATATTCAGACATTCGGCTAGATAAGCCATAGCCTGAAGCTCCTTGTACATCAGCGCGTTCAGGAATATGGAACCGGAACTTTCATGAGGCCGGTAAAAAGTACTGGGGTCATTGTCCACTCCTATCGCCTCGTCCGTTTCCCAATAAAGCAGGCCCGTAGCCTTATGTCTGTGAAAATTCAGATATTTGGCCACAAAAGCCTGTAAGGTATAGAAGTCTTCACGCAACCATTCGGCATCACCGTTCATGTTTCTCACAATGAAAGCCGCATGCTGTGCCAAAGTAGGCTTATGCATATTGCTTTTCCACGGATTACGCTTTTTCAACATCTCTTCCCGCGTCGGCGCATTCCGTTCTATCCATATCGGAATCCATCCGTCCATTCCTCCGTAATGCAGCGAGTTCAACACACATCCCTGCTCATAAGGTATCGCCTGCTTACGGTCCGAATCATTTCCGTTTTCCAACAGGATTTGTCGCAAGGCTACATTACTCAGCCATGAATCCCAGTCCCACAACATATCCAGGTACTGATTGCTTCCCGGGGCAAGGAACGGATAGACAAGAGCTCCTCCGGCCTCCCTGTACATCCCTTTCATCTCCTTATAGATATTGTCACGGCATATTTTCTTGTACTTCCCTACATTCGCCTCTGTCCGTTCAGGCATCTGTGCCTCTACATATCCCGTTCCCAAAGAGAACAGCAATACACACACATATAAAAAACGTCTCATATCCATATATTTTCAAGTTATCTCATCAGCCACTTGTTAAAGAAATCCAGCACTTCCTGCTGCATGGCTCTACTAAAAAAATGCTTCTCATCCCACAGTTTGGTTACCAGTCTGTCCGAAGCCTGCTGTTCTCTCCACACATCCTCCATTGTCCGGTAAGCATCCTTTACACCTTCTACCGGAAACAGTCTATCCTTTGTTCCGTTAAAGAACAAGGCAGGTTTCGGACAGGCTATACTTGCCACATGCGGATAGTCCATATAACGCCTCAATCCCGGAATCAACATTGAATAAGCCGAGCCACCCTTGTTCTGGTTATTGGTTTCGGTCATCAGACAATCGGTAGTATTCATCCAGCATACCGAAGCCGAAACCTTTATACAGTCAGTCAGTGCCGAGAGCATCCACGAACGGTAAGCTCCCATCGAAAAACCAACACATCCTATTCTCTCCTTATCTACAAAAGGAAGCGAAGTCAGAAACTCCGCACTTCTCACATCATCCATATTGATAAATGCTCCCCACGAAGCTCCCATCTGCAGGAAATTGGCTGCCAGTGCCTGCTGTCCGTCATAACTGATGCCTTCTTTCCGTCCGCGTTCTCCCCAGAACAAAGCATCGACTGACAATACCACATATCCGTTCTTCGCAAAATAATCACCCGTATACTGCCCGTCATAACACTGCTCAGCCCATTTGTCGGCATCCTGCATCAGCTCGGCCGATACTCCAAACGGACGTACCATCTTTTCCTTGCCAATTGAAAAATGTGCTCCATGATCATGCAGCATGACAACAGCAGGAAACGGTCCGTCACCATCGGGCACAAGCAGATATGCCGGAATCCTGCACCATTTTGAAACATTGAAATTGATTTTCATGGCCGTATACCCGTCACGCTGTTCCTTACCCGTAATCTCCATGTCATATGATTCCGCAGCAGGAGGCAGATTCTGCATACATTCCATCATTACGGCACGTGCCTTTTCTTTCCACTGGTCAAAGTCTGCAATTCCCGCATGTTCCCATGCCATCGGGTAAGTCAGTTCCTTTTTCATCCACTCATAAAATACTGGCATATTGTTTTTTATTTCATACGGTGCTCCAGAATCCTGTCCCATCACCGTCGAACAGCCCCACGAACAAAGAGCCGCCAATAGAAAAGCTTTATATTTCATATTCCGATTTTGTTTGATTACACCGCTCAGATACATCTTATTGCTCAAAGCATGCATCCATAAACACGGCATCAGGTTAAGTAATTACAGTGCAATTTATAAAAAACATCCGATACACTCAAAATATAAAATCACGAAAATGCATTACTCCCCCAAAGTCCTGATTTTCATTATTGACAAAATGAAGTTATCTTTGCGTTTTACATCACACTAAAAAGCAAAAAATATAACGCATTAAAATCTGTTCTTATGTTCTTTTGTCTGAAGACAAGTTTATATTGGGGGACAAAAGAGCATAAGAACAAATGAAATAGTATGAATATAGAAGAAGTTATTTCGGTGGTGAACGTATTGAAATCAAAAGAAAATTCAGAGAATATAAACAACCCAAAGCATAAATATGTTCTTCTGTCCAAAAGCAATATATGTTCTTTTGTACTTATGTCTAAAAAAACAAAATAATCTATTATGGAACAAGAAATTCAACTCAATGAGCACAACAAGCAGGAATATCCACCCATGCACAGTGCAGAGCATATTTTAAACCAGACGATGGTAAGAATGTTCGGATGCGAACGTTCACGCCACACACACATCGAACGCAAGAAAAGCAAGCTAGACTATCCGCTGCCCGTATGTCCAACCCCCGACCAGATAGCCGAAGTAGAGCGACGGGTCAATGAAGTCATTTCCGCCAATCTTCCGGTAACCATGCATTACATGAGTCAGCAGGAAGCTGCCGCCAAGTTCGACTTGGGCAAGCTCCCGGAAGATGCCAGTGAAACACTCCGCATCGTATGTATCGGTGATTATGATGCCTGTCCCTGCATAGGAACACATGTAGAAAACACGTCAGAAATCGGCAAGTTCCGTATATCAAGCACACGTTATGCCGACGGCATATTCCGTATAGTATTCCGTTTGGACGAAAAATAATATTGCACAAATAAAAATTCCCTTATTTGTTCTCCGAAAGTCCATCGAAGAAAAATAAGGGAATTTTATTATGAAAGCCATTGCCCGTCTAGGGGATTAGCCCAACAATAAATTAGGGACTGTCGTTTAATTCCGTCATTATGAGTCAATCGGCAGACTGTCCCG
>OJMI01000888.1_pt1 | contig 36937 bp, 57 predicted proteins | sample 1597131 | NCBI WGS metagenome assembly OJMI01 (sample SAMEA2452116, study PRJEB22498) | human gut metagenome | reverse complement strand
GAATTTTCCTTCTGTCGTAATGGCAATCACATTTACGGGGAATAAAACAAAATGTGAATGAGAGAAAACGACCTTTAACCCGTTGTTAGTTATCAGTCAGCGAGTTACAACAAAGAAGGGAACAGCAAGCGAAAAAACATAATGTGCAAAACTCGAACGCACACCGAACAATGCAGCATACAAAAAGAACGCGAACAGCAACGTTTATTTGACGTGTGCTGCATTTATTTTGTCCAGATGGTAAATATATCAACTGTGAAGAAAAACGGCTAAAATAAGCCTTAAAAACGGTTCTTTTGTCCTGAGCGGTAAACGATACTCCTATTTTAGATTTTATTTTATCGAATTATCCAATATAATGCTTATTTTGTATATTTGCAGCGAAAACCAATACCAAAAGCCATGACAAAAGTAATACACGTTCACCTGATCTTCGAGAAACAAGATCATTACTTCAGCTCAATTGAAAAAGTATATAAAGAACTGGATGAGAATACTTTAGGAATAAAGAAAAGCTATCTTTACAAGGTGCTGGCTACAGAACCAAGCAGGATGGTAACAAAGAGGGCTATTATCACACGATCGGTGCTTAAATAGCCTCTTTTAAACGAATATTGAAGCCGCTTTCAGGACAAACCATAAGGCGGCTTTTTTAGTGTCTTTATCTGTTAAAATTCCGTTAAAAATCTGCATATTCCCACTAACAGACCCACAACAGACCCACAAAAAGAAAAACAAAATGTTCCTAACAGACCCACAACAGACCCATTTTTATTGTTATTTTAAGCGTTGAGTTTTGGGGTTTAATGGTTAAAATACCGTTAAAATGAGGATATATAGCGTTGAGTTATACCCTTTATTCTATTGATATAATATTGTATTTATAAATTAACTCATTGATAATTAGTAATTTATTGTACTTTTATGTTGGAAATGTGTGCTTTATTAGTTATATTTGCACAAAATGATTTGATAATGATAAAGAAATTGATTCAATATATTAATAAGCTGATAACTCAAAAAAGAGAGAAAATGCTTAAAGAAAAAGAGGAACTTATGCTGTTTGAACGTTATTTAAACAAATTACAGCAAGATGCCAATAACTGTACAAATACTGGCAATAATGCCGAGTATAATTCCAATACGCTCTAATCTTTTTCTTTTGTGTTCTCCCATATATCCACCTGATTTATATTTAAGAACTCCTTTCTCAGTTATCTCCAATATATCAGCATGTGGCTCTATTAGTTTTTCAGTAATTAAAAAATCAACGACTTTAGACCATCCTTCAGGCGAATTACTTGCATACATAACATCTTTAGGTAATATCTTTTTATTATAAAATAAATTCAGTATACTATCTATTTTATAGAGTTCTACCCATTTATTACCATATAAAATCGTTTTATATATATCCTTTATGTCCATAGAAAGATATTAATACTTCTATTTATTCAACTCTTATTACTCCGATGACAAGAGCCACATGGTATATGTGATCTATTGCCAGTTCGAAAGGTTCATACTCTTTATTATCCGATACGATTGTGACGTGATCTTTGTCTGTTCCCGGCTTAATTCGTTTGATAAGTGGTCCCTGATCCGTATCAAGTACATAGACTTTGTTCCACTGGAAGAATAAGTCTTGAATGTTTAAGCGCTTACATGCTACAATATCGCCACTATTGTATCGCGGGTACATACTACTACCTTTTACTCCTATCAGAAAATCGGCTCCTTTAAAAGTAGGTATGATAAATCTTTCGCATTCGTATTCCATGATCTGTTGATCTTCGGTAAAAGCTCCAGCCATAGCATTAATCGGGATAAGTGGTATTCCTTCTTCTGAATCAGTATGATGAGCTACAGGCAATTCTTGTGTGTCTTTATTTTGTGTTGGTAGAATCATATTACCATTTCCTGTAAGTAACCAAGATGGTGAAACTTGCGGGAATCTGGCGATAAATCTCGCCATTACATCCTCTGTAATACTTGATTTACTTTCTAATGTCCCTCTTGAAACACCTATTTGTGAATAAAATTCCCTTTTACTAATGCCTAAAGTTTCGGCAAAAGACAAAATTCTTTGTTTTATTGGCGAAATATTTTGCTTTTCTTCTTGCATGTGGCGAAATCTTTTGTATATTTGCAAAGCGTTTAGAAAAGTAAAGATGGGCGCAAAGATAATAAATATATCATTATACCCAAGCTAAAACGTTGATATTAACTACTTAAATATAAAAGATTATGGCAGAAATCCTTATGAAACGCGGTGACCGCCGTGAGTTAGCCGCAAAATTAAAAGTAAGTCACGTGACAATTATCAGTGCATTGAAGTTCCGCACTCATAGCAATGTTGCCAATATGATTCGTAAAGCAGCGCTGGAAATGGGCGGAGTTCTTCAGGGTGCTAAGAGTTTGAAGGAAGCTACACACGAGTCGGAAAAGGAGGATCTATGAAAACTTATAGCACTGATATGTATTGCCAGCGTCTGGCTAACACTTTAGTCGCTTACGGAAAGCCGTTCAGCTACGATGGATATACAATAGAATTTACCGCTACTCAGCGGTTCGTAGATGGCATACAGAACCTTGACAAGGTTTTGGCTAAGATTAAGTTTACTGTTAAATAACATATTATTAACTATTTAATTTTTTTTAATTATGAAAAAGAGAAAATTTCCACAAGGTGTTGCAAGATTCTTTCATCCTGAAAAATCAGGTTCTAACGCTAATCCTGAAACTAAAATTCTTGGTACTCACCAGGAAGAGAAAGCACGCGAAAGAAGTTGTATTGTGGTAGTACCTGGTGTAGGGATGAATTCAAGAAGATACAGGAGGAGAGCTGTATGAGGAAGAAAAGAAGAAACCAGCGTCAAGGACTGACGCTGGCTCAGAAAAAGCAGGTTGAGAAGATTGCAATTAAGACTTTTCAGTCTCTTTTACCTTCTTCAAAAGAGGTTCAAGAAATTCTCTTAACGGATCTTCAACGTTCTCAAGTTGTCTTTTAAATTCATCTAAATAAGATTTATCAATTCTTTTAAGAATGTCTTCTTCTTTTTCAGATGAATTTTTCGAAATGAATGTTGCGAGTTCTTCTCTTAAAACTTTTGCAAGGCTAAGTGCTTCAAAGCTATTGCTTAGAGCATTTGCTGAAACATGTTCAAGCAAATAAAGCGAGTTATTTTTATCCATAAATATAAATGATTGATTAGTACGCTACAAATGTAGCAAAAACCGTCCGGTCTGTGAAGATAGGGCGGACTTTAAAACCCAAAAGATTATGAAAACGAAACACATACTTATAGCAATACTTGCCCTGGTAGTGGCAAACACATTAACAGACGGATTGATGAATGCAGCCGGTATCACATTCCTGTCTTTAGCATTGATTCCGGTTGCAATGAAATTAGACAGAAAGAAACAATAACTCTATACGCAGCAGCGGGACCTGCCGTTCTCAGGATAACGTAATTAGCCACATAGTGATAAATTTTGGTGATCGTAGGATATAAGGTAAAAAGAGCAGGAGGCCGCGTTTCGGGTTCGAATCCCGAAGCTGCACTAACAATAATCATTAATAACAATGGCAGTAATCTACAACGATAAGGTTTGCGTGTTGGCAAATGAATTAATAAGATTCGATGCAAAGCGTAATATCGGAAGCGATAAAGGCTTTATCGGAAGATCTAATTTTGATAACATGCGTTCTAACGGACAAGTTATCATCGCCCGTCGCAGCACGCCGGGACATTCTGCCTTAGTAGAATTCGATACCATGCGCCCCGATATGAAGAAAAAGTATATAGAAGTATACAGCGATCCGTATGCCGAACTTGCCAGCCGCGACCAGAAGAGCGACCTGGAAGAGGAAATCCGTTACAACAACAGCGCATACAGCTTTTTTCAGACTTACGTGTACGGCGAAAACAATCGTCTGTCGCAGGCTAAGATCAACGAATATACGCTGTCGGTAAACGTGATGGAAGCACTTCTTCGCTTGCGTGATCGCCAGAAGCAAAGCGCTATCGGTGGTAATACCCGTATTAACGTATGGGAGCGTCTGGGTGCCCAGTGCACGGCGTTGCTCGATGTGAAGGATACCAAGGGAAAGCCGTTGTATCCGCACAACCTGCCTGCATCGTGGAAGTCGCTGAAGCGCAAGTGCGAGGCGTACGATGCAGCACGTCAGCAGGGAGCAGAACAGGGTTATCTCAGCGTGATACACAAGAACTATGGTAACGATGCCGCCTCGAAGCTGAAAGAAGGCAGCGAACGTTCGGAACTTGCCGAATCTTTGGTACGTCAGTTCCTTGGGCTGCACATGAACTGGAACAATGTTCAGATCATGGAAGAATACAACAAGGCTGCTGCACAGTTCGGGCTGGAAGAAATCAAGTCGCCAGCTACCATCGGAGCATACCGTCGCAAATACGATGTAGTGACCAAGACACGCCGTCGCGGTATAGGAGAATGGAACAGCAACCTGAAGAAGCAGGTACGCCGTACAGCTCCGCTCACTGCTATGACGTACTGGGTGTTCGATGGCTGGGATGTAGAACTTCTGTACCAGCGTGAAGAAGTGAAACGTGTGCGCAAGGGAGGAACCGTAAAGGAAGAACGGCGCATTACGTATTACAACCGCAAGACGCTGGTAGTGGTGCTCGATGCCTGCTGCAAGTACCCGATAGGATATGCCATCGGCGACAACGAGTGCGACGCTCTGATCAAGGAAGCTCTTACCAATGCCGTACGCCATGCCAAGGAACTGTTCGGTCAACGCTATATGCCGGTACAGATGCAGTGCGATAACTATCACAAGAAATCGCTGTTTCCGTTCTACGAGGAAATGACAAAGTATCTTACACCTGCCGAAGTCAAGAACGCACAAGCTAAGATCGTGGAGCCTTACTTCAAGTATCTCATTCTGGAATACTTTCAGAAGTTCCCTTCATTCTCAGGTTTCGGTATTGCTTCCGGCAAGGAGATACAGCCTAACACCACATGGCTGAATGAGCACCGCAAGTTCATTCCTACCGAGGCAGAAGCTGTAAAGCGTATACACGAGGTCATGCAGATGGAACGTGCCAAGAAAATAGACGCATACATGCAGGCGTGGAGCAAGACACCCGAAGACCGGAAGATTCCTTTCCCTGACGAACAGTATCTGCTGCTCATGGGGCAGACCAGCGGACGTACCAACAAGCTGGAGTCGCGCGGCATAATCCTCGAACGCAACGGTATGCAGTACTACTACGACAGCCTGAACCGCTCGCTGCTGAATCACCTGGGCACAAGCTGGGTAGTCCGCTACGATCCCGACGATACCAGCCATGTGCTGATAACCAATGCCGGGAAGAAAGGCACAAAGGATGAAGGCAAGGAACTGGGTACACTCCGATACCTGCTCAATGAGAAAGAAGCCGTGCCGATGGCTCTTGTAGACCAGAAGCCGGAACACTTCGAACAGCGCAAGCGCATCAAGGAATTCAACGACGATCTGAAACGGGAAATTGTGGAAACAGCCGAGCATGATGTCGATGTGATACGTGACAATGTATACAGCAGCGCCCTACCGGGACACAACATTCTGGAACGTCTGCTGATAACCGACAGCCGCGGCCAGCACAAGGATAACCGGAACGAACTGAAGCTGCACGCCGAGGATGCCGAATACGAAGAAGAAACACCGGCATACACACCGCGTCCTGTATACCCCGACGACGAAGACGACTTTGAGTTTGATCCTACTCAGGCAGGATTTTCAAGATAATTTAAAAACGATTTAATAACACATTAAAAAGATATTGAACTATGGAAGCTAACAAATTAAGAGACTACATCGAAACATTGATTCAACGCGGTTCTTCAGCCGCAGAACTGGCACGCAAGTGCGATATATCCTCAGCTGCTCTATCCCAGTTCCGCGCAGGCAAGTACGGAGCCAAGGAAGACGCTCTGGCAGAAAAGATAGCAGTTGGCCTTAACTACTACGACAATACGTGGAAGATCGTAGAAACCGTGTCCTCATACAAGCAGGTAAAGCTATACCTGATGGCTGCAAAGAAAAATCACCGCTGGTTCTGTATCAGCAGCCGCAGCGGTAGCGGTAAGACACATTCTCTTATCGACCTGTATAACACCTGCCCCGACAACTCTATTATTTACCTGAAGTGCTGGAAGTGGACGGCGAAGAAGTTCCTTCAGAAACTTGGCAGATGCCTGGGTATTACTTTCAGCCGGTACACTGACACCGACGATATGCTACAGCAGATAACATCCAGCATCAACCGTATGGCAGACCGTAACCCGGCACTGGTACTCGACGACTGCGGAAAGCTTTCAAACAGTGCCATGGCTTGCCTTATTCCGCTGTACGACGATACGAAGTACCGCATGGGATGTGTACTTGCCGGAACGGAAACACTTCGTCGTACGATCAAACGCAATGTAGGACGTGTAGACGGATTCGACGAAATAGACGGACGTGTGGTGCGTAACTACATTACACTGCTGGGAGCAACGAAGAAGGACGTACGTGCCATCTGTGCGGCAAACGGGGTGACTGATCCGGACGAACAAGACGAAATATGGGGAAAGCTCGACAAGGTAGAAAAACTGCCTACGGAGGATTCTCGCAAATCGGCATGGTTCGTCGACGATCTGAGAGAGCTGGAAGGTATGATCATGGATAAAGTAATCCGCAGACAAGTACAGAATGGAGAAATTCAGCTATGAGAAACTGGAGTATCAAAAATATAGAAGAACGCCAGTACGACTTTGTGCCGTTTACTTCACGTTTTGCCGACCTGTTCGGGCGGACGGAAGCTACAGGCAACTGGATAGTGTACGGCAAGTCCGGGCAGGGTAAATCTTCGTTTTGCCTCCAGCTTGCCAAGGAGTTCGACGAACTGGGGAAACGGGTGCTGTTCGTTTCCCTCGAAATGGGCGACAGCTACGACTTTCAGCAGTCGCTTGCCAAGGCGGGTATACGTTCTGAGTGCAACCGGATCAAGTTTACCGACGAATGCAATCCGGATGATCTTGCAGATGATCTGAGCAAGCAGCGTAGCCCTGATGTAATAATTGTCGACTCGCTACAATACTTCATCGACTTGTATCGCGTTCGTGCGGCAGATTTTATCAATTTACGCAAACGCTTTCCGAAGAAGGTGTTTATCTACATCTCTCACATGAAGGGCAACGATGTAGACGGCGATGTGGCTTACGACTTGAAGAAGGATTCATTTAAGCGCATTCACATCGAGCACTTCAAGGCAACGTATGTAGGCAGAGGCAACGGAGGACCTAAAGGTTTCTTCGTGATATGGGATAAAGGCTACCGGCAGTTCTGGCTGGATAACGGACAAAAAATAGAGGAATATGGAAAAAACAACGAAAAGACCGATAACACCATGGATGATTAGACGGCTGCACGTGTTGTACGCACGCTACGGCTTGTCAGAGGAACAGTACCGCGCACTGATCCAGATTCTAACAGATGGAAGAACTAACACCACAAAAGAACTAACCTACTCCGAGTCACAATACTTGGCAGGTTACATTACTGGAGCTAATGCTACCATCAAGCCGGTAGCCGAAAGGATGATTGAAGATTCTCTTAGATTGCAGCGAAGTAGGGTTCTGAAATGCTTGCAGAAAATAGGAATAGACACAACCGACTGGCGCACGGTAAATCAGTATCTGTGCAGCCCGCGCATAGCCGGGAAACCTCTTTACCAGCTCGACAGCGACGAACTGTCGGCTCTGAGACCTAAACTTGAATCAATCCTAAAAAAACAGCAGAATGGCAAATAAACGATACGACATCAACGATGAACGGATAGCACGCATAGACAGCATACTTTCCCGCCTTCCTAAGCTGGAGAAACGCATCGACGAAATTAACGCTGTACTTTTTGCCGGAAACATTACTTCGGCCGAGTTTATGAAGCTGACTCAGGAGCGCAGCGTGCTGGTGAAGAAATACGACGATCTGGAACGTGAAGCCGCGGAAACCTACCGCATAATAGACCAGAAAAGCCGAGGTAATATAACGATTGTAAGTAATGCATGAGAAAGCATAGATTCTTTATTTTTCGCATCATATACGTATTTAAAAATCGTCCTACTAAGACCATACGTGTAAGCTGGAGAACGAACGATATTGAATATGTAAGGAAAATGGTAAAAGGCTTAGAGCCTACAGCAAAAATACGTTTTTGTTATACAGAATTTAATTAACCTTTAAAAACATTTTAATTATGATTGATTTAACCAATTTAAGCGCAGCTCAGAAAGCTGCATTGAAAGCACAGCTGGAAGCTGAAGAAAAAGCAGAAAAAGAACGTGTACAGAATGAGCGTGAGGCATATAAGAGCCTTGTAGACCAGACGGTAGAAAACAACGTGAAGAAGTTGTCTAAACTTTCCTGCGAAATGGAACGCATCAAGCAGGAGGTTTTTGCCGAGTTTGCTACGCTTATCAAGACAAAGAACGAGCTGTTTAAAACCAAGGTAGACCGACAGAGCGATACTTTTACTACAGCCGACGGAAGAATGTCTATTACGCTGGGTAATCGTGTAAACGAAGGTTGGGATGACACAGTGGAAGCCGGTATCGAAAAGGTAAAAGATTACCTGAAAACTCTTGCTAAGGACGATAACAGCGCAGAACTCGTTCAGGTAGTTATGGGATTGCTTGCCAAGGACCGTAAGGGAGCGCTGAAAGCAAACAAAGTGCTGGAACTGGAGAAGCTTGCAGCCAGCAGCCAGGATGCCGATTTTATCGACGGTATCAATATCATAAAAGCTGCATATCGTCCGATACCTACCTGCCAGTTCATTCAGGTAGAGCTGAAGGATGAAGAAGGTAAGTCACGTAAGTTACCGTTGTCCTTATCTGCAATGTAATGAAGAAAAGTAAATTAAAATGGTATGCAATATGGATTCCATATTGCATACTGCTTACTCCGTTATGTTGTGTTCTCTTTGTAATTAGATGTATAAATATGTTAGCTGATGAAATAGTGAGACATATAGAGAAATTTAAGTGGTATATAGTTGGAAAATATAAACCTTGGTAAGATGGGTAAAGACAAGTATGTGATTAAAACTGGAGCTGGAGATTATTTAAAAAGAGGTTATCCTCACGTAATAAAGAATAGTATAAAATTATCCTTTGTAAAAGATATAAGTCAAGCTAGGATTTTCAATGAATATAGAAAAGCTGATGAAGTAAGAAAAGGTAATTTTATGGCAAAATGTAGTATTGTAAAGATAGAAAATGATTAACGACATGAAGCCAGGGGAAGTCCGTACGTTGGTAGACGGAACCCCGATAAAATTTGTTACCGTTCCCAATATTAGTAGCCTCGATAAGCCATGCTATGGCTGTGCATTCGAGTACGAACCTTGTGCAGAAAGACGCATCCTGCTGGGAGCATGTGACGGGTTAGACCGTGAAGACGGACAGTTTGGGATATTCATAAAAATGAAGAAAGATGGATAAACAGCAGGAACTATTCAAGCCTCGCAGGGTGGCTGCACGAATTCATTACAGCATGATCAATCAGGTTATGTTTGTCTGGGTAAAATGGAACCATCCCTGCGACTTGAACGTACAGCATTCACGCGACAGAGAATGGCTGGGTGTCTGTTTCAATATAGAGAACAACGACACAATAGATATGATGGAAGATTTAAAAGCAAGTTTGAAAATTGAAATTATCGATTTATGAAGAAAGAGGATATTGAAAAGAAATACAACGAGCTTGTAAATTCTATTGAAAAAAAGAGAATGTATGATGGTCGTGGAACTGTAGATAGATACACTTGCGATACGTGCGGTCATATCATATACACAACGTATAGAGACAAAGGTGTAACGCCATTCACAATTAGATGCAACAGATGTGGTGGAACTAAGTATCATGACAAGACTTATGACAAGAAAACTGTTCCTGGTTATGTGATTGTAAATGATTGGTATCGTCCTACATTAGAACAAACATTAAAAATGTCAGAAGGAATGATACAACACGTTTTAAATGGTGGATTAATATTGGAGGAATAATAATGGCAAAAAAAGAATTTATAATAGGAGAAGAATTTCAGTGTGGACTTATTAAGCTAAGATGTGAGGAAACACGAAATATTGGAGGTTGCTGCGAAGGATGTTTCTTTCATTTTCGCTGCTTTAAGGCTTCTACTGGAGCGATTTCTGGGCCTTGTGCAAGAACTGAACGAGAAGATAAAACTGATGTAGTTTTTATTAAGGTAGATTAACCACCATCCCGGTGCGGCCTGACCGTCTATCCGGGAACAAAATTCGGGATATTCCGAAAAAAAATCGGGCAAGCGTGCTTGGATAATAAAAAAGAATTTGCATATTTGCGGTGCTCAAAGTTTATAACATATCTACATAGGACAGCGAGTTCTGTCCGATAGTACCGCGTCGGGCATTTTTTATGCCTGTATGCAAACCGTCTATAAGATGGCGGCATCTGTATCCGTGCATACGTTGTAATGACGTGTGCGAGTCCTATGTAGATAGACTTTGAGCGACGGGTTAAGCGGATGCCGTTCTTTTTTTATCCGCACAAATGCTCATTTAAACATCTACAAAATTATGGTTAAACAAAACGAAATGCAGGATGCGCACCTGCAACTGTCGAAGTCCTCAACCGAGGAACAACTGAAACAATACTTCATGGGTATTGTAGAGTTAAACAAGTCAAGTGAAGAATTTCCTATTAATCTTGATGACATCTGGCCGATTGGTTACACACGTAAAAACAATGCGGTAAGAGATTTGAAAAATGCTTTCTACGAGGGGGAAGATTTTATCATTAAAAAGCGTTCACAAAGTGCTGATTCTCAAAGCTTGCTCAAATTTGAGCAACAAAAAATAGGAGGTGATTTTAGTACAAAAGACTATTTCCTATCCGTTTCATGTGCAGAATACTTAATAGTCCGCAAGTGCCGTCCGGCGTTCGAAGTCTACCGCCGCGTATTCCACAAAGTAGTAAACGGTGGTATCGACCTTATGGGAATGGGAAAATACTACACCATACACGAATACTGCCAGATGTTCAGTAAGTCAAAGAACAGCTTCTACGGACTTATAGCCAGCTACCGCGACGAATTTGCCATGATAGGCAGTATGTGGTACATATCGAAGTCACTCTGCAAAATGCTGGAAATGCGTAACAATGCAGAACGCATCCGTCTTTCCATCCGTGAGAAAACCGTAAAACGTCAACTGGAACTTGAATTTATTGAAGATGAAAGGTAAATTTGATATTGATAAATGGCTGGATTTTATAAGGCATAACGATAAAAGTGATATTATAGATGCACTTGATAATGTGCTTTTTTCTGCCACAATTCATTATATGGAACCGTGTAACGGATGTCCTTCTGACGACAACGTAAACGATGTATTATGCGTTCGTGACCTACTTAACACCCTGAAAGAATGTACACGACAGCAATCTGACTGAAACAATAAATCCCCGACACTCAATGCTGAATGCCGGGGATTTTTGTTTTATGGCTCTCCCAGGAAATGACATATAGCTTCATGCTGTAGGGGAATAAGAGTGCGCTGTCCCTTATGAAAATGAAGTTCTGTAAGTCGCTGCTGCAATTCTTCGTTTAATACTATCCAGCGTCTTAGCTGGGTTACGGCACTGCGTACGCTCGAACGAGGGAAATACATTTGTGCCAGTTCGCTCATGTAGATTGCTTTCATTCTTGTGTGTTTTTGTGGTTATAATTACCCCGCGGCAAATATACATTATTCGCGGGGTAAAGATTAGTTTTTCCGGCGGTAGATTATTCTCCTTCCAGCTCCTTGTACGATTTTACTTTCTTGAACTGAAGGTTTTCAAGCGACAGCGTGCTTTGCATACCCAGTCCTGGGCGGAACTGAAGATGCACCTGGCGGATATAGCTTTCGTTAAAGTCCTCCGAAGTTTCTGCTCCGTTACTTCTGATTTGTGCCTGAAATGTTCCCAGATTTTCCAGCTTAACGATCTCTCCTTTTGCTATGTGCCGGTTAATCTGCTTGATAAGTGCACGTATCACGTTCAGCACGTCACCATCTGTCAGCGTGGTGCTGTATGCGATATCGTCTGCCAGTTCGTTAATGTCTACCGTTCCGCTAGCCTGAGCTTTTGCGTAATATTTTGCGGCCCCTTCCAGGTCGCCCGGCTTTTTGTAAGCTGCAATACTGTAGTTAATAGCCATGTGTCTGTCTTTTTTAGGTTAATACTGTGTTAGTTCTGTCCGGACGATGCAAAAGTACGCATACGCCTACTAATACAGTCGCTAATTTGATTAAGTCCTGACAATTACGTATTTTTGTAAAAACAAATGCAGCAGCCAACTTGCATAACTCTAAAACATTAAAACCATGGGACGCAGCAGCCAACTTATAGCAGAACGTAACCGCCGGATAGCTGAAAGCTATTTTGAACTCGAGCCGGTTCTTCGTAATTATTCAGACGTTGTAAAAGCACTCTCACAAGCTTTTTTCCTGTCGGAATACCGTATTCAGGCAATTATCCGTCAGCTTGTCAAGGAAGGCGAATTTAAGCCCTCAGGCGAAGCGAAAAAGCATGTCCGTAAACGTATATCTCCACAGCATATTCAGCTGAGCCTTCAGCTATCATTTTAATACAGGTGTAATGCGGATGGATACCGGCTGCTGTACTTTCTGCTCTTCCAGGCTGATATATTCTGTTACGGCTACAGTATAAGTAGATTCGTATACCTTAATGCCATGGTTTCCTGTATAAAACCGGCTGTTAGTACGTATCAGTTCACCTTCTTCTGTAATACGTCTGCCTTGTAACAGTACATGAAGACGCTTCCTCAGATCATCCCTTTCTTTTATCTTGTATACTGTGCCGCTACGATAATGCGTATCGTCGTAACAGTCGATAATCAGCCTTACTCTTACAGTACATGTTCCTGTCTGGTCTTTACCTCTAACGTTGCTCCAGGTTGTGTCGGGCGCGTCTATCAGCACAGCAGGAAAAGTCAGAGGATAGCTTTCTCGCGTAGTTTCGTCTATCATTTCCAGCTGTCCGTAGTCTTCATCTACTGTTTTCATTTCCGGCATGTTCTCACCTACCAGATTAACGAGTTCCATTAAAATATGTTCCATAATTCTTGATAAATAATTGCATTTCTTTTTCGATTATCTTGCGAATTTCTTTCTCCATATTAGCGTCAGGCCCGAAGAAGTGTCGGCGCGGCATACGTATAACCGAGCCTTCACGCTTTAGCGCCATGTTTCGCCAGAACATTGCTTCACGTGTCAGCGCTTCGTTTCCCTTTGTCTTTCTCAGTCCGCCTCTTTTCTTGACAAGGCGTGCGCCTTTGGCTGCTGCATATCTATACCAGAAGTATCGCTTCATTTTGGCCGTTACTTTGATGGTTCCGCCTTCGTTGTGTATTTGTGCGTAGTCTACCTGATTGCGTATGTACACTTTTCCCGGTTCCGGCTTAAAATAGGTAGAGTCTCGCAGGTGATTAGTGCCTGAAAGAAGCGTCTTATAACTTGCCTGAGTGCCTTTAAAGCTCAGCTTACGACGGTAAGGCTCCTGCCATTTTCTGCCGCTGAAAGCACTGTCTGTAAAGCGTTGCTTAGTCAGCGATACGGCTTTTGTTCCTACCTTGACCGGAAGTGTGCGGGTATAAAGCCTGCTCAGTCCGGCTACGGCTCTTTTTACCTGTTTTTCTATGTTGGGTGCTGGCATTACTCAATTTCTTTAGGCGTAAATAAATAATTACCTGTTTGTCCTTTTATTTTCTTTTCATGTGTAATTTTTCCTTCAAGCATGTTGAATGGAATTCCTTTAGGAAAAGCTTTGCAAGAAGCGTTTAAATCGTTATATAATTTACAACTAGCACATTGCGATTTAAAATAATCAAGCCATAAAGCCCGGTCATCTAAAATTATATCATTCATATCTTGTTTTTAATTTAGAATATTCAAATTTATATTGTTTTGCTATTCTCTTGATAAGTTCATGACTATGTATTGCTCTAGCAACTTCTTCGCTAATCATTCCTTTTTCTCTTAAATAATAATGTTCTGTTTTTAATTCTCTATCTTTCTTACGGTAATATTGTATTAATGTTTTTGATTTTACTCCCCATCCTTTATCAGGTCTTTTTAAAGAAAAAGTATACAATGGTGTTACAGCTCTGATTTCTGCTAGATCGTAATTAATTGCTAGTACAATATCATTTAAAGAGAATGATGCACCAATGTGTCCCATTCTGTTCTTATCGTATCTCCATCCTCCTGGGTGATTATGAGTTAAAATACAATCTTTTAATTTTTTTGCATCGTTTACACTTAATTGTACATCTGATTTGCTTCCTTTTACCCTAAATATAATATTAGAATTCTTATCGACAGCAACAGCTGTTTCAAAATCTTTATTTAGTCGAATTTCATCTTCTATGCTTGTTACTTTATCAGTAACTTTTTTATCAAAAGCAGTATTAAGATGCGGTTTGTTTACAATCTTTTCAGCAGCCTTATCTGCTCCAGGATAAGCTTCTGTATAATACGGATGCGAATCGCTGAACAGCTTACCGTCGTCGGCAGGATTGTTATCCAGTCCGGGGACGGAAGGGACAGGCTGAAAGTTTCCTACAGCTCCTGTAGTCTGAGGTTCGTCGGTAGCCTGAAGGGAACACTTACAGTTCCATCGGTCACCGGGGCGATGACTGAGCCAGAACGGGTGATTGACTGGCAGAGTCAGTTTTGCCTCCCAGTACTGCTTATGCGCTATGTCCGGATCGGGCGATGTGGTAGGCATCCATCGCAGATTAGGCAGTACATCCTGGTATGCTTCAAAGTGTTTCCAGTCGGCTGCCTGATGGGCACGAAGTACGGCGGTGTCGTATTCTGTGCGAAGCCAGCGCACTACATAATGATCTGTAATGTTCTGCACATCTTTTACCCACTGCTCAAAAGGTTTCAGCTTTCCGTTGTTATCGATAAGCTGTGCTGCCAGATCATTCTGCATACGGTGAGTGCGGAAGGCAGAGAATACTTCGTTATTCGTGCGAAGCTGTTCAAGAAACAGTTCATCGCCTGTAGGGAAATCGGATGCAGACAGACCTTCTGCAGTGGCTTCATTAAAGATGCGAAGCGTTTCTTCGAATGCGTCACGCTGTATGTTGTCGCGCACGTTCAGTCCGTCGTATATCTCACGCAACATCTTGGTGAGAACTTCCTTGCTAAAGTCGATACCCTGTTCCAGCTCGTTGTGAAAACCTCCGCACACGCTGCATCGCTCACCGTAGATATTATCCATTAAAACGGCAAAGCCCCGTTTTTCTTTTTCGGGGCTACTCCGAAAAAATCGTGTACCCAGTTACGGAAGTCTTCGCGTGCGCGTTCATACCACGCTTTCGACTCGTTGTCCATATTCAGCCGGCGGTTGGCTTTTCTAGCAGGTTCTGTATTGTTCTTGCTTTCTATCTGATTTGCCATTTCCTGCTGTAGTTTGCGGTTGGCCTCTTCCTGTGCCTTGATTTCGGCTTTCTGCTGTTCGTAGTCTTCCGGCTTGTCGATAAGCAGCACTTCGTAGATGTAGTCGTCAGACACGGGCACACCCATAGCCTTAACTTTCTGTATCACGTCTACCTGCTGGTTAGGATTCAGTCCGCGATTTTTTACATACACAAATTCACCGCCTTCTGTATTAACTCCCAGCGCGTTGAATATGTCTGTCATATCATAGTTCAGTACATCCAGAATAAAGTCGCGGTCGTCTGCTTTCAGCATGTCTTCTTCTTCCTGGTGTACGGTTCCCAGTGCTTGTGTGCCGGTGCTCTTGGCATCGGTGGTCAGAGTGTTACCCAGCACGCGGACTGACATCTCCGTATTGCAGGCATCCTTGAAGCGTTCGTACAGATCTACCGTACCACTCTTGTTTGCACTTTCTATCAGGTTCAGGCTGCTTTCTTTAGGATGAATATACACGGCGTTTGCTCCTTGTCGGCGTGCGTCCTGAATCAGACGGCTTCGGGCTTCTTCATCTCCAGCATCATAGGTGTATTCACGTATCGGCATACCGAATATTTCGCAGAACTGTTTCCAGTTGCCGAAATTGCTTCTCTTGTAGAGCACCATCGGAAGAAGTTCTGCCAGCATTCCCAGATCGCGCGGGTTGTCGCCTACGAAAAGCATGTTTTCAAACGCATCTACTGGTATACCTTCTGTATCGCTCTGATACTTCAGGATAACACGGCGTACAGGATCATAGTGCTTATACGGCACATGGTAATAGTTAATATATCCGTCGTCGCCACGGTAGAACTGAAACAGGCTGTAGCCCCAGAACTTTGACATGAGCACTTCCTTGACAAACTTGCGGAACCATGGCGAACGAATCTCTTTATTTACATTTTCATCCGGTTTTCCGTTACGTCTGAACTCTATAGGAATACGGCTTACACCGACTTTCCGCTTTTCGATAATACCTCCCAGGTGAAGGTCTAGCAATGCCGATTCGTACATGTCGTACAGGCGTGCGCGGTTGTAGAAGTCTATTGCTTTGGCTGCGTTCAGCGCACTGATGTATGAAGACATGTCAAAGTAGAACAGTTCCGGCATCTGTAAGATAACGTCCGGTTCCACACGGGCGTAAGGTCCCGAAGCATATACAGGTTTTATCTGAGTATATCCGCCTTCTGTTATGCGGCGTTTTTTCTTTGGTCTTGCCATAGTTTAAAATGGTTTTAAAAGTTCATTAAAAGTAAGAATTCCACGGATCGTTGCTGGCTATCTGCCAAGGGCTGTTATCGGTCTGCGTTTCGGCAGGAAGTTCGGGAAGTCCTTCTATGTTGGCTTTAAAGTCGTGCACATCGCGAAGGAACTGCATCGCATCGTCGTATCGTTCCTTCCGGATGTCTGACATCTTGTAAGGGTTGTGCTGGCAGAATATCTCGTACACGGCAATGTCAAGGCAGATTTTCAGTATGAGCACGTTTCGCTCTTCTCCTTGTGCGGAAAAGATAGCATCGCAGTCGTATCGGCTGTTCAGCAGGCTGCGTACGGTAGCAATGGCACGGTTTTCGCACACTTCAATAACAGCACTGCTTCCTGATTCTTTACGCAGCAGACTGTCCAGGATGTCACGGTGTATCGTAGCATCGTAGTCGGTAAGTTCTATAAAGTTGTTCATATCACCATCTATAAGGGTTACTGTCTTTGAACTCGCTGTAGCCGATGGTTACACCGGGATCGAGTTCTTTTATTTTCTCATTGATTATATTGAAGCATCCTTCTATACAGTCGGGTCCGTCGGCGGGATAAGGCAGTGTAAGTTCGAACAGACTAAATTGTTCGCGCAGTTCCTTCATGTGCGGGTTATCTTTTTCTTCTTCATTGAACACCCACATCCCGTTCCGGTCGATTGGTTCCAGGTTAGCCTCTATACGTGTGGCCTTATCCATTTTGCTGCGTCCGTCTCCCTTGATGTAGAGGTTATCTTTCCGCTGCTCGTTCTGCTCACGGATAAGGGGTTTGAAAACCTGCTCAAAAAAAGGATCTTGCAGGGTGTTATTTTCCTGATAGCAATACACGGTGCACTGGCTTCCTATGTACTTACGTAGCTGGTAGAACCAGTCGATGTACTCCGCATTGGTAACACGCCCGACAAAACCTTTGATGATATAGTACGTACTGCGTATCTTTCCGCACGCCCAGACGGCTTTTGTGCTGCTGGCTTTGTTCTTGCTGTTGCTGTAGGCCGGATCACCGTATATTACAACGAATTTAAACTTCTTCAGCGACGGCACTTTTCCGTAAGGCAGATTGTGAAAGATATCACCTTCCGTTACGGGGTTATTCATGTATTCGCCTTCGAAAGCAGCTTTACTGATACTTTTCCGGATGCGTGCTATTGCTTCAGGTGTGTTCTTTTCGGGCCATGTACTGTTACCGTTTTTATCTACCAGGTTAACAATGTCCCAGTGATCTGCCATGGCACCGGCTCTTGCTACGCAAGTGTCTTTGGCAATAATGTTTCCGCAAAATACAACAAGAGTCGGTTCGCTGACAGAACGCGTAGGATATAAAGCTTTTTCCCACCACTTCCATTTTTTGTTCAGGGTATCAGGGTTTCTACAGTCTACGTCGGTGTCGAAATCGTCTACCAGCAACACATCCGGTCGGATAGCTTCATTACGACTACCACGAGGCGCATTACCGGCTCCCACTCCGTAGAAAGCACAGCCACACTTGGGAACAAACTCTGTATCGGTCCACTGCCCGATATTGATCTGTTCGCCGTAAAAAGCCTTGATTCTTCCGTTTGACTCAAAGTTTGCCTTATAAGGTCGAAGAAGTTTTTCAGCACTGGTTTCGGTAGCACTTGCCAGGATAACATTCTTCTTTCGTCCGGTAAGTGCCAGATACATCACGCAGAACATTACAATGGTACTCTTTGCATTTTCACGGCTCCAGCTCAACACTTCGAACCATTCGTCGTGCTCCAGTATGCGGTTTATTGCTTTAATCTGAAATTTAGCAAACGGATATTTGGTATACTTCGGAAAGAAATATTTAATCCACTCTATCGGATGTGCTTCGAGAAATATTTTCTTCTTGGCTTTTTCAGCTTCAGTCATGTTGACTTCTACAGGGGTAGAACTTGCTATATCTCGACAATATTCTTCCCATTCCTTCAGCTTCTGTTTTTCTTCGTAGGTAGCCATATCACTTGATTTGTTCTTTCAGGAACACGTCCCACAGTTTTACATACTCTTTTGCCTTATCCAGATCTATGCGTCGAAGGAATTCGCCAAAACGCATCCCGACACTGATAATGTCGCTGATACCGACATCTGTTTCCATGTTCTTAATTGCAGCGGCCAGCTTAACCATTACGTCTGCTTCTTTCGTATCAGCATGACGCTTGGATGGTTCTCTTTCAAGTATTGCAGAATTCATATTGTTTAGCTGCTGATACATTCTGCTCAGTATCGCTTCACGCGTTACGGTCATTCCGGCTTTCAGATTATCCCAGTTTCCGGCTTTAGCCCAACGGCTGATCGTCTGACGCTGTGCTCCCACTTTTTGCGCTATCTCTTCGTAGGTATAGTTTCCGAGCAGGTAAATTTCTCGCGCCAGCATCTTTTTCTGTTCACTTTTAAGGTCTGCCATATCTCATATCAATTTATTACAGAGCAAATTTCAGATTATAAGGTGAGCCGGTAAAACATCGTTTGCATCATGCCGTGTCATCGTTGCACGGTGAAAATCACATTTCGACACCTTATGCACTTTTCTGAATTTTGCAACAGAGAAATTGACGGATATGAAAAAAGTTTTTGCAAATGAAATACCCGGTAATGGGACAGTTAGCGTATTGATGTACGGAAATGTTGGCAACGGCGAAAAGGTAGACAGCGAGCGCGTTGTCACGGAGCTTATGGAGTTGGCTGCTGCATACGGCAAGATAGACGTTCACATACATTCCAAGGGTGGCGATGTCTTCAGTGGCATTGCCATCTACAATGCGCTGCGAACCGTTAAGGCGGATATTACAATATACATCGACGGGCTGGCGGCCAGCATAGCCGGCATTATTGCCTTGTGCGGAAAGCCTCTATATATGAACAAGTATGCACGGATCATGCTGCATCGCGTATCGGGCGGAAGTTATGGCACAGCCGACGAACTGCGAAAGGCTGCCGATATAGCAGAGGAGCTTGAAAATGATCTGGCCAACATGATTGCGACACGATGCAAGATGAAGCCGGAGGATGTAAAGGCTAAGTATTTTGACGGACAAGAGCACTGGATATCTGCCCAGGAAGCACTTTCTATGGGAATGATAGACGGCATAATAGATACAGGGGAAAGCCTGTCGGAAAATGCAACTAACACGGAAGTATATAACTATTTTATGAACCGGCTCAACCTAGAGCCACAAAAACAAAGAGATATGGATTTTATCAATGAATTGAAGAAACGTCCTTCGTTCGCGAATTTGGCAAACGAAGATGACATGTTGAAACACATCACCACGATGGAAAATCAGGCGGCTAAGGTCCCGGCTCTCGAAGCTAAAGTAACAGAACTTACTAACCAGATTGCCGAAAGCAAAAAAACAGCACACCAGGCTTTTCTGAATCAGGCTGTAGCAGAAGGTAAGATCACAAAAGAGCAGGTTCCTACATTCCTTAACCTTATGCTGGCAGATGAAGCTAACACCCGCAAGTGTATTGAAGAAATGCCGAAGAAAGGTACTGTGAAAGTGGAAGATATTCTGCACGTGCAAGGTGGTGCAAAAAATGATCTGGCTAACATGAGCTGGGATGAAATCGACAAAGCGGAAAGACTGGCAGAACTGAAGAACCAGTACCCGGAGATGTACAAACAGAAGTTTAACGAAAAATTTGGCAAATAACATGGCTATACAAAAAGAACTTTGGCAGAACACGATCATAGAAGGTCTGTTTGCCGACAACTCATTTATGAGCAAGGCGGTTAACGATGACTCATACGTTAACCAGGGAAAGAAAGTGCACATTCCCAATGCAGGTGCACCAAGTAAGGTAGAAATAGACCGTTCGTCTGTACCGGCTACAGCAAAAAAACGTACAGACGTAGATGTAGAATATACACTGAACGAGCTTACTACCGATCCTATCTACATTCCTCATGCAGAAGCTGTAGAACTTAGTTACAATAAGCGTAACAGTGTAATCAGTGAGGATCGTGCAGAATTGATTGAAAAAGCTGCTGAACAGATGCTGTATAACTGGTCGCCTGACAGTGACCACTTTGTGCGTACAACTGGTTCAAAAACCGTTAAAGCTTATACAGAATCGGCTACCGGAAACAGAAAAGCACTTGTGAAAGCTGATGTGCTGGAACTGATGACTAAGTTCAATGCCGACAATATTCCGCAGCAAGAACGTTATCTGCTGCTCGATGCATATATGTATGCACAGCTGCTTGACGATCTGACAGAAGGCGACCAGCGTGCTTTCTTTGCATCCGCTGATGCGCAAAAAGGTATTTTGGGACAACTGTTCTCATTCAACGTAATGCAACGTTCTCAGGTTCTGAGATACGCTACAGGTGGTACTTTGACAAAATGGAGTGTTTCCGGTGCTGCAACCGATAATGCTGCCGGTCTGGCATGGTACAAAGGTTCTCTTTCTCGCGCACTGGGAGAAGTTAATATGTTTGACAGTATGGATAACCCGCTGTACTATGGTGATATTTATTCATTCCTGGTTCGCGTAGGTGGTACTATCCGTCGTAACGACAAGAAGGGCGTATACGCACTGGTACAGGACGCAGCTGAATAACAGGAGGACCGCGTATGGCATTACCCAAAATATCAATTAAATTCTTAAACGGCCAGCTGGGCACAGTATCAGAAAGTCAGGACGGGCTGCTGGCACTGGTATGCGGTGGAACTGAAGTGTCGGAAACATTCAAACTGAATACCGCCTATACTATTCGCCGGTTGCTTGGCCTTACTGATCTGGGAGTAACGCAGGAAAATAATGCCGGGCTGTACAAGATGGTACAGGAGTTTTATCAGGAGGCAGAAGAAGGTACACCAGTAGTAATATATGGGGTCGCAAAAACTACGAAGATGACAGATCTGTGCGACAAGGATAGCGGTGCTTTGCGTGGATTGCTTCAAAGCCAGAAAGGTGCACTTCGCGGGCTGGTTATTGCACGTGATCCTGACAGTGAAGAAGTAGAGTCAACAGAAGGACTTGATCCGGATATTTTTACGGCACTTACTAAGGCACAGGCTTTAGCAGAATGGGCTACAACCGACCTGTATGCGCCAATCTTTATCGCCCTGGAAGGAAGAAGCTATAAAGACGCTTCTTCACTGAAAGACCTGAAAGATGGTGAAGATAACCGTGTTTGTATCGTTATCGGCGACACGGTAAAAGATAGCGATGGAGCTGCTATGGGACTCTTTGCCGGACGTGTAGCCATGTCTCCAGTACAGCGTAATATCGGGCGTGTGCGCGACGGTTCTCTTTATCCTGATGTGATGTATCTGGGAAGTAAGCCTGTAGAAGACAGCATGGATGACATTGCTACTATCTACGACAAGGGATATATTACCCCGCGTACGTATGTAGGCCGTTCCGGCTATTACTATACAGATGACCGGTTGTGCGTAAAAGATACCGACGACTATGCGCATCTAGCCAACCGTCGTGTAATTGACAAGGCATACCGTATTGCATACGATACGATTCTGGATTTCTTGCTCGATGAAGTATACGTTAATCAGGACGGAACGATGCAGACCGGAGTATTGAAGAGCTGGCAGTCGACCGTAGAAAGTGCAATCAATGCACAGATGACGGCAAACGGGGAACTGAGTGCAGATACATCTTCCGGGGAAAGCGGGGCAACCTGCTACATTGATCCGACGCAGAATGTGCTGGCTACATCTACCATCAACATGATGTTGAAAGTTCGTCCTTACGGATATGCACGCAATGTAGTGGTAGAACTTGGATTTGACGTACAAACTAACGCATAACGGATATGGAAGTTTTTAACAGTAAAGAATATGAGTGGAGCGACATTACGGCCGTAGTGGCCGGTCGCCCCGTCACAAAGATAAGAGCTATTTCCTATACAAAAAAACAGGAAAAGGAAGCCCTGTACGCTAAGGGTAACAAGCCTCACAGCATACAGCGCGGTAACAAGAGCTATGAAGGCTCTATAACCTTATTGCAGAGTGAGCTGGAGGCACTGGAAACCGCAGCCGGTGGCGATGCACTGGATGTGCAGACTGACATTCTGGTATCTTACGGGAATCCGAGTAAAGGCGACGTAATTGTTACCGACCTGATCAGAGGATTCGAGATTACGGAGATACCTAAAGGTATGAATCAGGGTGACAAGTTCTCCGAACATGAGTTGCCCGGTATCGCAATGGATATCATTAACGGATATGTATAATTAAAAACGATTAAACGATGTTAAGATACACAGAAGAACAGATTAAGGCATGGAAAGAAAAGTGGGGTGAAAATAACGTGTTTGTCGCAACAGTAGACGACAAATGCTGTGTACTTCACAAGCCGCGCCGTCAGGATTATTCCTACGCGATGACTGTAAGCAACGGAGGCAAAGATCCGGTGAAATTGCAGGAAGCTTTATTGAACGGATGCTGGATAGACGGCGATAATGAAATTAAGACGGAAGATTCTTATTTCTTCGCTGTATCGGCACAGATTGAAGAAATGAGCGAAGTCAAGCAGGCTGAGCTAAAAAAATTGTAGAGGACGCGGACGGAACTTTTCGGGCGAACTGGGTAGGATATTACAACACCATGTTGCGGTATTACCTGCACATTGATCCTGACAAGTTGAGTGATGAAGAATGGGCGCAGACTATAGCCCAGCTGGCAGATATACGTAAGAACGAAGCAAAAGCAAACAAGTGACATGAATATACTTCAATTTTTGATAGACATTCGAAGCAAGGATAACGGTGTTATCTCGCAGGTGACTCGCTTGCAAGACCGTCTGAATGATGCGGACCGTTCGGCTAACCGCTTGTCGTCTACGATAGGTGGAAAATTGCGGACGGCAATTATGTCACTTCCTGGAGCAGAATTTTTTACAAATCCGATTGTAGCTTTGACGGCAGGTATCGGTGTCGTATCGAAGCTGGGAATGGATGCTGACCGTACAGCCGTATCGTTTGAGGTGATGTTAGGATCACAGCAGAAAGCGGCTGACATGTTGAACCAGATGAACCGATATGCGGCAGATTCTCCCTATTCACGCCTAGGCGTTCAGGAGGCTGCACAGACTATGCTTGGATTTGGCGTTGAACAGCAAAAAGTAATACCTTCGTTAAAGATGCTGGGAGATATTGCAATGGGTAATTCTGAACGTTTAAAAGGACTGGCTTTGGTGTTTTCTCAGGTAGCTGCTGCCGGTAAATTGCAAGGACAGGACTTGTTACAGCTTATCTCCAACGGATATAATCCATTGAACGATATTTCCCGTTTGACAGGCAAATCGATGTCGGAGCTGAAAGATGAAATGAGCAAAGGTAATATAAGCTTTGATCTTATGGCACAAGCCATGCAGGCGGCTACCAGCCAGGGAGGAAAATTCTATGGCATGGTGGACCGCATTGCTCAGACACCTTTCGGGCGCTTTGGTCAGCTTGTGGACCAGTTCAAAGATACAATGCTGAGCCTTTATAAGGTAATAGAACCACTTCTTATTCCTTCATTCGATTTGCTCAGTAGTATAATGACACATTCATTACCTGTAATTGAAGGAATGCAGAAAGGTGTCCGCTGGCTGATTGATAATTTTAAGACGCTTGCTCCTTATATCTATACAGCCGCATCTGCATGGGCCGGATATAATACCTACATGTTCGTGAGTACAACGATCCTTAAAGGCTGGACGGTAGCGCAATGGGCGCAGGTAACTGCAATGATTGCCGCCGAAAAAGTGCAGTGGTTGCTAAATGTAGCCATGTCGGCAAATCCGATAGGTCTTGTTATAGCCGCTGTCGCAGCTCTTACAGCCGGTGTGATATACTGCTGGAATAAGTTTGCCGGATTCCGTGCCGTCGTACTTACAGTGTGGGACACTATTACAGGCTTTGGAAAAGCAATCAAGGATGCTGTAGTAGACCGCTTCTGGGAGATAGTGGACGGTATAGGGGCTGTCGGCAAGGCGATGGTATCTCTTATTAAGGGAGATTTTGAAGGTGCCTGGCAGCAGGCTCAGAAGGGAGCCAAAAAACTTGTCGGAGTAGAATCGGCTCAGAGATTTGTCGGGAGCGCTTCGGCTGTAGTAAATAAGACAGGAACGCTATACCAGCAGCATTTGTCGCGTGAAACGGCAAAGCAGAAGGCAAAGGATGCAGCAATAGGCGATTCGAAAGCCGTTGCCGGTACAACAACTGGTAATGTTCCTTTTGGAACCAGTGCACAGACAGACGCATCGGGCAAAGCGAACGAGATTACTACCGGAGGAACCCGTAATACGCAGATAACAGTTAATATAACCAAGTTTTTCGACTACTTGAACGTTACGATGATGGATAAGGCTGATACGGCAGAGATTCAGCGTGTTGTCCTGGAATGTATGAACCGTAGTCTTGAAACAGCAATGTCGGCAGCAAGATGAGTGTAAGTAAATTTATATTGGGTAATATAGCGGCTCGCACTGTAGGACTGAAAGTACCTCCGTACTGGCTTTTCAAGCATCCTGTAGTCGGACAGGAAGATTCAGGAGAATACACCGACCTGATGAAGCTGGACGATGCAGAGCTGGAAGATATGGTTCGGACAAACGCCCTTGGAGTAGCGATGCGTTTCCCGCTGGAAGTGCAGCCAGAAGGCGGGGAATGGTGGCTTCTCCCGGTCGAGCCTCTTATTACCATTACGGGGAAAAACATTATTGTAAGGCGTCAGGTATCTAAGGGCAAAATTCGAGGGAGCATAAAGGAACGCTGGACTCAGGACGACTATCAGATTAAGATAGAAGGTGCTCTTATCAATCTTACACAGAATGATTATCCCCGCAAAGATGTGCAGAAGTTGAAGTCTATGTGCGAATCGGCCAAGCTGAAAGTCCGTTGTCCTCTATTCGAATTATATAGCATTAATCAGATAGTAGTAGAAAGTTATGAATTTCCATTTACGGCAGGGGTACAGAACCAGGCTTATTCGATATCCGCCTACAGCGATGATACGTATAAGCTGCTGCTGAAGCGTAGTGACTTGAAGTGATATGTATACGATGGGTTACGACATACAGGTAGGTGATTTCCGGCTGGGTATGCTGGATAGCGTAGAGATACACAGAAGTGTCGAGCTACTTGCCGATACGGCTGTAATAACACTGCCGGCATCGGAGTACAACAAGGCTCTGAACATTGAGGATCTTATACACAGAGGCGACCGTATTACCGTCAGGCTGGGATATATGGAAAACGGACTGAAAGATGAATTTTCGGGATATGTACAGCGTGTGGGGACAGATAATGGAAACATTACGCTGGAGTGTGAAGATGATCTGTTTAAGTTCCGTGTTCCTATACCCGATGAAGTACTGAAGGATGTGTCGCTCGACACACTCTTGAAAAAAGTGGTAGAAGGTGTCGGAGGCGGTTATGAGATAGACTGCGATTACACCTGGAAATATGAAAAGTTTGTTATTCATACAGCTACCGGATATGACGTGCTGAAGAAGGTACAGGAAGAATGCGGAGCAGATATCTACCTTCAGGGTAATGTTCTGCACATTCATCCTCCTGCCACCAGACAAGGCAATGATGTATACTATGACTTTGCCTATAATGTAGAAGAATGTGACTTGACTTACAGACGTGCTGAAGACCGCAAGGTTCGTGTTGTTGTTAAAGCCCTTCTTCCGGATGGAAAGGTGAAGGAATACGAGGTGGGAGCAATGGGAGGCGACCGAGTAGAAGTGCGTTCAGCTTCGAGCGACGATGCTTCGATGAAACAACGCGGAGAAACCGAGGTCAGAAGATATTCATTCGACGGCTACGACGGGACGATAACCACCTGGATGATACCTTACTGTCAGCCGGGCGACGTTGCACAGCTGCACGATGCAGACTATGAGTATAAAGACGGACGGTATTATGTCCGATCCGTTACTACTGAATTTTCAAGCTCAGGCGGGAAACGCACAATCGAACTTGGCATACGATTAAGTTAGCGCTTATGGATAATTATAAAAGACTTTCTGATAATCTGGCACAACTGTTAGGCCGTGGAAACAAGATTGCTATATACCAGGGAATCGTTAAGAGTGTGGAAGGATTAACCTGCACCGTTACTTTCGGATCGATCGATGTGGATGGAATAAGGCTCAGGGCATCAACTTCGGAAAACGAAAGCAATCTGCTGATAGTTCCTGCTGTTGGAACTGCCGTAACGGTAGGAAGTCTTTCCGGTGACTTGTCGCAGCTGGTTGTCCTTGTAGTAGATCAGGCGGAAAGTATTACGATTAACGGAGGGAAACTGGGCGGGCTGATTAATATTGCGGCACTGACCGACAAGATCAATGAACTGGTAGACCGATTCAACAGCCATACGCACCAGGTAACAGGTGTTCAGCCGGGAAGCGGAAGTGTTATTGCTCCTGCTCCAATTCAAAAGGCTGATAAATTCAATAAAAATGATTATGAAGATAGTAAAATAACACACTGATATGACAGGAATACAGATAAGCTCCGATTTCGACTTGCATATATCTCCGCAACGTGGAGAGGATGGCAAGATAACGGCAGGCGTAATGCTGGGAGATACACTGCACCAGAACCAGGCTTTAATCTTAGGTTCGTACAAGGGTGAATTCAAAGAAAGCCCTTATGTAGGTGTAGGTATAACCGATATGCTGCTTGATCACGATCCGCTCGCATGGCGTACGGAGATAAGGGAACAGCTGGAGCTTGACGGCCAGACGGTAGACGATGTGGTAGTAAGTAATTCCGGTATCAGTGTAGATGCACATTATTAATATGAAAACTGAAGGTATGGAAATTATTACAGGAATTAAGAATATGCTGGCTACACTGTTCAGCATTACGCTGGCATACTTCGCACCGGTGAAGGATATGGTATTCGTTATCTTCTTCATCTTTGCGATTAACTGTCTGGCCGGTCTTATTGCCGGTATAGTTGCTAAGCATGAGCGATTCAGCAACCGTAAATTTTTTCACTGTTTGCTGGAAACATTTGTATTCTATGTGATCGTGTTGAGCATATATATAATCGGCGAAAAAATGAAAAATGTAGACGGTGCGCTACAGTGCATTACAGGCATCGTATATGCTGTGTGTTACTTCTACGGGGTTAATACTTTGAGAAATATGAGAAAGTTGTTTCCACAGTCACGCCCTATTAACTTTTTGTATTACGTTCTCAGTTTTGAGGTAGTACGAAAGATACCTTATTTACAACAATTTTTAGATAACGAAAAAAAAGAGGAGGAATCAAAATGACACAGATACCAAGAGGTTTACGTAACAACAATCCAGGAAACATCCGGTTAAGTAAAGACAAATGGCAAGGACTTCGACAGGAACAGACAGACGGATCTTTTTTTCAGTTCATCGCACCGAAATGGGGCTATCGCGCACTTATCCGCACGCTTCAGAACTATAATCGTCTGCATGGTTGTCGTACTATCGCAGACTATATCAACCGCTGGGCGCCAGCAAACGAAAATCACACATCGGGCTATATATCTGCTGTGTGCAGGGAAATGCAGGTCCCTACTACTTACGAACCGGACGTAGACGACCAGGCAACGATGTGTGCCTTTGCTTCGGCTATCAGCCTTGTGGAAAACGGAGTACCGGCCGTTCAGAGTGATGTAATTGATGGGTGGAACGCTTTATAAGGAGGTAATATGGAAACAATTTTTGGCATTATTGCAGCGATGATCTTTGCGCTATATACTGCAATAGTAATCAAAAAAACAGGCGGTATTCCTTATTCAATTTCTGAAACCTATTACAGGCTGGAGAATCCGAAATGGTTTTCTGTATGCATGGCACTTGTTGGTTTTACTTTCTTCGGATCAGCTATAGGACGTACGCCTGACACTTGTCAGTTCCTTGTGTTTTTATCTCTATTAGGCGTGTTAATTATAGCTTTATCTCCAAGATTTAAGGAGAAGACCGAAGGTGTTATACATTATACAGGAACAGCTATTTTATTTCTTAGTTCTCAGGCATGGGTGGCGTGTACCAATCCCTGGCTGCTTCTTATATGGCTGCTTCCGCTGATATACATTATAAGACATGTGATAGCGGACAATATTAAGACAGACTTGTGGAGCAAAATAGTTTTTGCACGTCCCGCATTCTGGCTGGAGATAACAGGCTTTTTTATACTTCTATTTAATTTATTGTTATTATGATGAATAAGCTACTCGACAGACTGTACGAGTGGATGCAGAGCTTTATCCCCATTTTGGGGGTAATGCTCTTGCTGGTATCGTGCAGATCACAACAGCCCATAACTTTGTCGGAAAAGACAGAATCTGACCGACAGACTGTGACTAATAGTAATGAACACACAGATCAGTTATCTGTACTACAGCAAGATATTGATATGTTTACGGAACAGTGGAAACAAAAAATACAGCAGATGTCCGGAAGCTGGATATACACGGTATATTCGAAACCTGATTCAACGGGACAGCAATATGTGGAGTCTGTAATTAGCGGGAACTGGGATAACCGGACAGATGAACAACAGCGTGACAGTTCGTATACAAGCCAGAATACCGAAGCCTTGGAAATACAGACTAACACTATGACGCAAAAAACTACAGAGAAAGTACAGGAAGTAAAACAGCTGGATGCAGAACGTAAAGCTTCTATCTCTTGGTGGCAGGCAGCTCTTATATTTTTGGGAGGTATAGTAGCTATTGTAATTGGAGTTAAGCTTATCTGGAGGAAACTGCCATGAAAAAAGTAAAAGTTAAACAAGGACAGACTCTGAGTGATATAGCTATACAAGAGTATGGAGATATACAAGGAGTCTTTCTTCTGGCGAGTCAGAATGATATAAGTCCTACGGAAAAATTGACGGCAGGAACGACTCTTATTCTTCCGGATGTTGTTGTGAACAGGGAAATGCAGGATTATTGCAAGAATAACAATGTATCTCCTGCAACATCGGAAACAGCAGATAGTGAGATAAGACTTAGAATTTTCACAGAACAATTTACCCAAGAATTTATGTAGAATATGGCAAGGACAGTAACAGAGATTAAAAAAGAGATGACCGATAAATTTATGTCGGATGAAACTCTTAGAACGGCTTACGGTATTGCAGGAGATGCGACATGGGACAGTACGTTCAGCGCTGTCAGCATTGAGAATATTATCCTGTATATCGTGGCCGTATGTGCTTATACATTGGAAGTGATGTTTGACGGATTCAAGCAAGATGTAGAAGATCGTATCGCTCAGAACATCGTCCCTACAATACGCTGGTATCACACTCAGGCTGTTAATTTTCAGTACGGCGATGCGCTTATCTTTGACGAATCGACGCAAAGTTTTCGCTATGCTACTGAAGACGAGTCAAAGAAAGTAGTTAAGTATTGTGCGGTGAGGGACCGAGGCGGAAGTATACAGGTGCTTGTATCAGGAGATTCAGACGGGAAACCGTCGGTCCTTTCAAGCGATGTTTTAACAGCGTTTAAAAGTTATATGAACAGCGTTAAAATAGCAGGAGTAATACTCGACATCCGCAGCCTTCCGGCTGACAGCATAGAGATAACCGCACAGGTAGAAGTCGATCCGCAGCAGATCACTGAAGAAGGCGTAAGAATTTCAGACGGTTCTTATCCTGTTGTTGATGCTGTGAATGCTTATCTGGCTAATATAGTCTACGGAGGAACATTCAACAAGACCAAGTGCGTAGATGCGATACAGAATGTGCCCGGAGTGACGGACGTTCTGCTCCAGCAAGTACGTGTCAAGTCATCTGGAGGAAGCTATACGGTACTGGAAGGTAATAACTATACAGCTGTAGGAGGCTGCTTTGTTTCAGACAATCTGAATAATACATTGAGCTATGTGGTATGATATAGATATGACTAAGTTTGCTCAGCATCTTCTTCCTCCGATGTTGCGCAAAAAAAAATTGTTTTCCTTGATTAAGGTATTAATATCTCCTTGCAAACAGATACTTTCTGAATTTAAGTTGTTCCGGCAGCAGAGCCTTGACAATATGCAGATAAACGGTCAGGTTATATATATTGAAAAAATCCTGAACGATACATACTTCCTTAAAAACAAGGAAATATACATTACTGACATCGAGGAGCAGAGACTGTATATGAATACAAGTGCTGAAGGCGATGCGCTGGTCTATATGTCGAAGGTTGGAGAAGAAGGAGGTAACACCGTATACATGACTCTTGAAGGAGAAGGAAATGTAGACGGGAATTATCAGGTAAATGTCCCTTCATTCCTTAGCGACTATATTACAGAAATAACGCGGATCGTCGAAAAGTATAAGCCATCCGGAAGAAAATACATTATTAAAATATACGATTATGAATAATTTTTTGATATACGAAGGTAATCAGCCGGTCTATCTTGATGACCTGCAATTTATCAACCAGGCAACTCTTGATGCATTAACCGGCATAGTAGAAGGAATTCAGCAGACTAATAGCCCTGTAATACTGTACGGATGTGATATTACGTCTGTGCCAGCAAGTTCCGGCCAAACGACATACAGTAATACAGCAGGATATGTATCTGTACTTGGAGAAGTGTACCCTGTTAAGGCAGGTAGTGTAACGACTTCTACTGGAGCAAATCTGTACTGGGAAATAGTAACCGAAAAAGACGGTCAGCGCAGACTGGGTAACGGTACAGAACAGTATGTATATGAAAAAAAATATATACGTCTGGCTACTACAGGTAGCATTCTTGTCGTAAAAGATAATACACTTTACAAGTACATTAAAAATACCCTGGCAAAACAGAACACAGAATGGGATGGTACTGTATCGGATCTTGGCGATGCAGCAAGTGGTAGCGTCAAGTTTAAACTTATAGGAACAGAAGGTACTAAGATTTTTATCAATGTAACGGTAAATGCAACAAGTGATAAGAAAGGTGTTATACTACGTAATTTCCCGGTAGAGCAGGCTACCAGAACATCTAATTTCGCATTCTCAGTCCCGGCAATGGAAAGAACATCCGCAGGACTAGTACCTGTAACTTTGAATCTTGTTGCAACACCATCCGGATATGTTACAGCGTACAAAAATGGAGAAATTTACAAGAATGATGCCGGAGAAACTATGATAAAATGTGTTGTTGAACTATATAACCCAGAAGCATTATGACTACAATTTATGACATAAAGAAAAGAGCACAGCAGCTCTCTGAAAAAACTGATTCGGAAACCATATCACCTCAGGAAGTTGGAGGCTTATTCTCTGATCTTGCTGATTATGCTAATGATGTTGAAGTGAACGGAAGCTCTCTTGGCATCCGTAAGACATATACCAGCGTGTCTGCGATGGAAGCTGACAAGAACCCGGTAGGTGATGACGGGAAGCCATTGAAGAAAGGGCAGCTTGTTAATATATACAATCAGGATGATCCATCGTCTGCTGATAATAACAAAGTGTTCAGCTGGCAGAACCCAGGCTGGCAGATCCGCACTACTCTTGATGCCGGATATGCTACCAGAGAAGAACTTACCGAGCTAGAATTAAAACCACGATTCACTACAGATAATAAGGCAAATGATATAATTAAGGAGTTATATATAACAGGATTGGAAAATTATTCTAACTACTATGTATATCAGGTTGGGAAAGTTAAAAGTGGAAGTAATTATTGGTATGGAATACTTATTAGAGATAGTTCTAATTCTAACTTTATTTTTGAGCATACAGAGGAACAACCGACAAACGATATTCTTATAGCTAAGAATGGTAATGTTACCGTATATGCCGTAATTGAGTATACGCAATTGTCAGATAATTTTACAGCTAATATTACAGAAGAATCTACCAAATTAAAAAATTGTCCGATAATTAATGCTTATCTAAAGACAAATGATTTGCAAAAAGAGGTTAATGTAGTCAATACAAAACTACCTTTTCTGTCTCTAAAACCACGATTCACTACAGATAATAAGGCAAATGATATAATTAAGGAGTTATATATAACAGGATTGGAAAATTATTCTAACTACTATGTATATCAGGTTGGGAAAGTTAAAAGTGGAAGTAATTATTGGTATGGAATACTTATTAGAGATAGTTCTAATTCTAACTTTATTTTTGAGCATACAGAGGAACAACCGACAAACGATATTCTTATAGCTAAGAATGGTAATGTTACCGTATATGCCGTAATTGAGTATACGCAATTGTCAGATAATTTTACAGCTAATATTACAGAAGAATCTACCAAATTAAAAAATTGTCCGATAATTAATGCTTATCTAAAGACAAATGATTTGCAAAAAGAGGTTAATAGCCATTATATTATACCTGATAAGAATGATAGTTTTTCGCAAAGATATATAATACCCAATATTTCAGATGTTAATGCTGGTTGGCATAGTGGAAGAACCGATTATTTAACAGAAAAAATCGAACCAAATCAAAAATTAATAGGAAAGCAATATATTTATAAGGATGGTAATAAATATTATCTACATATAATTGTATCTGCTACAACAAGGCTTGAAATTCCTCTTGATAATTCTAATAAGTATGTAAAACAAGTTCAAGCTAATAACGAAAAATTAATTATTGAATTATGGGGAGATTCTATTTTTGCTGGAACAACCGATGTTCCGGAATCACAATATTATGACGAATGGTGGAATATAAGATACACATCTGAGGAAGATGGAGAAAACATGATTGGAGGACAGTTAGAAAAATTATTAATAGAAGATGGTCATACAGGTGTTGAAGTATATGACTTTGCGTCAGGGGGTAAAACTATACCAACATTGATAGAACATGCAAACTTAAAAAATAATTATAGAGTATGTGACATAGCAGTAATTATGTTAGGAATGAATGACACCTATGCGTATGCTAAGTCGTTAGGAGATGGAATAGATTATTATGGTTATAATACTAAAGAAAATTTTCGTAAACAGTATAGAGCTAATATAGAAAGGATAGTATCATTTGTTAGAGAAAAAACAAGCGCAAAGAATATATATATATGTGTACCATATCCGTGCATTCAGAAATTATTGAATGCACACGTAGAATACAGGACTAAATCTATACCTTATTTTGAAATATGTAGGCAGGAAATTATAGATTTTTGCGAGTTGAATACTTATGATATAATAAGATGTGATTACGCATTTCGAGAGGCCGAAAATAAAGAAAAAACGTATACGACAGATGGCATACATCCAACAACACCCGTTGGTGCTGGTATTATTGCTCAATATATGAGAGATATTATTAGCTATAATCTATGAAAAAATTGTAGAATAATTCGGTAAGTTTTAATCAAATTAAATTAGTATTAACCGAAGGTGGGTAATTTCCACCTTCATAGTAAAATTAATATTATGTGCAAAACACAATTATTTAACACGGTATTACAACTTGTTTCTGAAGAAACAGAAGTGCCTGAATGTCTTATAATATCTCATTCAAGATCTGTAGAAATCGTAGATGCAAGAAGTATTTTGGTTAATATACTTGCAGAAAAGGACATATATCCTGTTCAAATAGCAGAATATATTAATCATACGCCTGCTAGTGTAAGGAATCTGATTACCGGTTACAACATACGTAAAAACAATAATCATTTAATCGAAATTATGTCACAAAAAGTAAAAAAGTTGCTCGAAAGTAAATTTTAGAAGTAGTTACACGTGGTTTATATCTTTGCATCGTGTTTTTAACGTAGTATTAATTTTAATTTAAACAATCATGGGAATGGAATTACAAGATGCTGCTGCATTGCAGGAACTTTCTCACAGAAACAATGAAAGATGGGGAACTAACACAGCTTTATGGGTTATTGCCGCCGTAGTAGTAATCGCGTTTGTTGCCAACATCTGGTCGCGTAATTGTTCTGAAAAAGTTGCATTTGCCACTGGCCTTGCTAACTTGGACGGACGTATCAACTGTATTACTCCGCAGGTTCAGACTCTTAATAGTCAAATGTATGGAGCTGCTCAGACATTTGCCGGATTGGTAGTCGGTGTTAACGACATGAAAGAAAGCAATCAGACTCAGTTTGGTCAGCTTAACAACACCGTGTTCTACAACCCGATTAACAACGGTTATGTAAGTTGCGGAAATTCTCGTTCAGGAGGATGCTGCGGTACTCCTAGCCGTGTGTTTGCACAGAGTACACAATACGCTCAAACTGGTACTCCGCAGGTTACGGTTACTGAAACCTGCGCAAACGACCGCTGTTGATGCTTTCATAAGTTGTTTTAAGGGGTAGCTTTGTCTACCCCTTCTTACTTAAAACGAATATGGGACTATTTCAAAAGAAAAGACAACCTGAAATGAACTTCAATACACGATCAGAAGCATTCAACTCAATGCTTGCTTATCTGATTGAAGAAAAGTGCCTGGAACCGATGGAAGCAGCCCGACAGGCGGATGAGTTTGCCGAAATATTCGCAAAAAATATGGGGATTCCTACTGTAATAGAGCCGGAAAAGACAGGTGTAGACAAGTATATATCCATTGCAGAAAAAATCGGGAACTATGCAGAAACACACCCAAAAGCTGTTGAAATCGTTCTTGGACTTGGTACATTCCTGGCTGGAGTATTTACCGGGAAGAAAGTAGAAGAGCATACACAGGAACCTGCGCCCCAGGTATGAATTTCCCTTCAGGTACAACTATTTGGGATAAGTATGTAGCTTTTAATGCGTTCTATTCTGATATGTGCCAACTTCTTGAAGACGATATGATCCTGAAGGCAGCATACAAATACTTCTTCCAGGATGAAGACGCCGCACAAGGTAAGATATGGAAGTACATGCAGGCTGTGAAGAAGATTTAAATTGTTTTCAATAGGTTTTAAAGTGGTCTACATTAAGTTGTAGGCCACTTTTTTGTTTAGTCATTAAAATAGCAAAGATACTTTTCGAAACTGCTGTATGTTTTGTGTCCGCTTGCTCTCATTATCTCCATTGAGTTATAACCTCTCATTACGTTATTTGTAATAAAAGTTCTTCTTCCTGTATGCGAACAGATAAGTTTCCATTTGGGATAAAAATCGACTTTAATGTGTCCGTTTATCTTTGTTTCTCTTTTTACTTTTACAGAGAACTCTTTACCTATGTATTGCAATAGCATTTTTAAATATTTATCGTAGCATGAAATATCAGTTGTCAATGGTGCTTGGTAATCATACTTTTCAAGGATGAAATAAGTCGTATTACGGTCTAATGACATTCTTTCGATGTCAACTCGTACAGATGTTCCTGTTTTTTGCTGTAGAATAGTGAATATATTCCGGTCAAAACAGCTTTTGTCTATTCTAACCATATCTGAAAACCTCTGTCCAAGATTACAGGAAAGAACAAACATATCTTTTACACGTTCAATCTTTCGAATATGTTGTGCTCTTTTTGGTATAGAAGAAACATCGAAATGATATATATGACTTACTTCATCCATCGTCAAAGCTACTTGTTCATGGCAATAAGGAGGAATTTTCAGCACGTCATAACTATCAGACACCTTCGCTCGATGTTTTGCAGCCCATCCAACAGCAGTTTTTAGCTGCGAGCATACTGTTTTAATGGTTGCAAGAGAAAGTCCCTTAGAAAGCAAATAAGGGATGAAATTTGACCAGAATACATCTGTAATGTGATAAGGAAACAATTCACATTTAAACTCCATTTGAATACCTTTTAAATGATGTTTCAAACAGGAATAATGTTTTCCATAAGAAGGAGACAAGTTGTTTCTCACCTGAATTAAAGCTTCTATAGCTTCAATCAGATTTGCTCGTGACAAGTCGATAATAAGGTTCTGAAAGGGATTTTTCAGAAAGTCTCTAAATGTAGATTCATTATAATCCAGATTTAGAGATTTGTCAGGATTTGAATCTCTCATAGCTGTAGATTTTAGAGCTTTTAGAAGACATAAAAGCTACAGTGAAACATGTGTGAATCTTATTTTGCTGAAAGGAGCGTAACAAAGAGTTGTTATTGCTCCTTTTTTGCATAAAAAAAGAAGGAAACAAATTGCTGATTCCTTCTTTTTTCTTGACTAAATTCACATTTTGATTTTTCATAAAAAGTGTCAAAATTCACATTTTGTTTTGTCAAGATTCACATTTTGATTTTCCGATTGTAGTACGCGGTCCCAGACGAGGTACCCGACTTTCGCAA
>OJMI01000879.1_pt1 | contig 37057 bp, 17 predicted proteins | sample 1597131 | NCBI WGS metagenome assembly OJMI01 (sample SAMEA2452116, study PRJEB22498) | human gut metagenome | reverse complement strand
GTGCAAGGGTTCGTCGAGAATAAGCAGGGCAGGGTCTTTTACTAGTGCGCGGGCGAGTAGCAACAGGCGTTGTTCTCCCGAAGATAATTTCACGAAAGAGCGATCGCGAAGAGTCGAGATGCCGAATGCATCGAGCCAGCCCATACAGGATTCTATTTGTTGGGGGGTAAGTCTGCGAAAGAGTCCTATCGTATCGTAATATCCCGAGGCGACGATTTCGGCTGCGGGAATGTCTTTGAGATAAGATCGATGTATCTCGGGTGAGACGTAACCGATGTGTTTTTTGATGTCCCAAATACTTTCTCCGCTACCCCGTTTGTGGTCGAAAAGAGTAATGTTTTGTGAGTAGGCCTGTGGATTATCGGCGCATATCAGACTGAGAAGTGTCGATTTTCCGGCTCCGTTCGGTCCTGATAATGACCATTTTTCTCCATTTTTGACAGTCCAGTTCAAGCGATCGATGATAGTCCGGCTTCCGTAACGAATAGATACATTTTCGAGCCGGACGATTTCCTCGGCCGTACATATTTCTCCGTTTCCCTCGGGAAGTACGGGGAGTTCGATATGTCGGTTGTTTATAGCAGCCCGTCGGGCAGTGATGGTTTCCTGTGCACGATATTCTTGCAAAGGAAATTTCCTGCTACAACGCATATTATCGACTTCGTAGACGTGGGTAACAAATGCCGGAATATCCTGAGGCGCGGAAACGACAAGTATGATTTGCACCGTAGCTTCATCGATGAGGTGTTGCAACAAATCGATAAGCAACCGACGCGATGGGGCGTCGAGACCGATGAACGGACTTTCGAGAATCAGTACTTTCGGTGCGGAGAGCAATAGCTTGGCGATATGCATTTTGCGCAACTCGCCCGAAGAAAGCATGATAATGGGTTTTTCGAGCAAAGAATTTATACCCAACAAGTCATAAAGGTGTGCCTTCCACGAGAGATTGTCGCATTTTTCGCGTTCGAGTATCTCTTTTACGCAAGGAGCTTGGTCGCTGTCTTGCGAGTTCCAGCGTTGTTGATAATAATAGTCGGCCGTCGCTGTGCCGTAGGCATCGTTGAATGTAACATATCGTATGTTTTCGGACGTGTAGCGGTGGGAGTCGGAACCGAAGTCAAAAGACAATTTACCCGTTTTCAGAAAGAGTTGGCCGGTAACCGTTTGTATGAGTGTACTTTTCCCGCTTCCGTTCACTCCTATGACGGCGAGATGTTCCCCCTCTCTCAGTTCAAAATTTATCGGAGTATCGAAGCGGCGGTTCAAGTCGCCGGCAATACCGTTTTGTAGGGATATAATCGTTTGCATGGTGGTGTTATTCGATAAGAAATGATGTCCTTGAAATGAGACATTATTGAAATTTTTGCAAAAGTAGATATAATAATCGAGCGTATAAAATAAAGGAAAAACTAAAATTTTTTTGTCGTCTTTGTTTCCATTACAGGTAATTGCCATTGGAAAATTGTTTGCAGGTTGCAGGGTTTATTCTCTCTGGTCGAGGATATGCATGACGATGTCGAGGTGGTCGAAGATGTCGCTGTTGGCTTCCCGTATGTATTCTTTGGAACATTTGTGTCCCAGTCTTACGAAAATGGCGTTGCGACTTGGGATTGCCATGATATATTGCCCCAACATGCCGCGGAAGTAGGGATTTATTTGATCCCGGTAATGTAATAGCCATATTTGGAAGCCGTAATAATCGAGCGCACCGTTACCCCATTGATTCAAGAGGTAGGATGCCGGGGACAGTGCTTCACGCATATACTCTTCCGGTACGACCGGACGTTCGTGCCAATATCCGTTGTTGAGCATGAGATGTCCGAATCGCGCTGCGTCGCGAGCCGTAGTATGGAAGCAGCAGAATGCTTTTTCATCGCCGTTTTCCCTATCGAGCAGCCAGTAGGCGTCGTGCCCGGCTTGCAAGGAACGCCATAATTTTTCTTCGGCATAGTCGCTTATTGTTTTTCCGGTGGCGGCTTCCAACGTAAAAGCTAATACTTGGGACTCTCCGCTTCGATAAGAAAATTGTTTTCCCGGCTTGTCGACCACATCGAGACCCAATGCCAATTCCCGGAGATTATTGCCGTAGTATCCTTGCGTGGTGAGAGAGAAAAGCGAGGCGTAGGATTCGTCCCAACTCAATCCGGCGCTCATGGTAAGCAGGTTACGAATTGTTACATCGGACTTCTCTCCTTCTTTGAACTCCGGCAGGTAATTGCTTACAGGGTCGTCGAGACTCTTGATGTACCCTTCTTCATGGGCGATACCCACGAGAAGGCCGACAATGCTTTTTGTGCCGGAAAAAAGATTGGAAGTCAAGGTGTCGTTCCAGCCGTTCCGATAATTCTCGTAGACGATGCTGTCGTGTTGGATAACCAAGAATGCGACAGTTTCCATTTCATCGAGAAAGGCCTCTTCTTCGGCACTCATCCTGTATCGGTTGTAGTCGGTGGCTTTGGGCCATGTGCGACTTGAATCCGGGGCATGTACGACATGTTTGTCGAAAAGTTCGAGATCATCGATGTCGGGATAGAGATGTATGACGGCTTGCCGGACGTAATAGGGCAGACAAAGATAGATGACGGTGAGCGCTATTCCGGTGGTGAAAACGATTTTCAATCCCTTTTTCATGGTGAGAAAGATTATATAGCGGTAAAGATATTAAAATCGGCTGCAAAAGGGTGCGGTAATTGTGTTTTTCTTTTGGAGGTTGTGAAAATTCGGGAAATCGTCTGAAAAATGAAAAAGGCCCCCGATCGCTATCGGGAAGCCTTTTTCGCGAAAGTATACATGAAAAGAAAATTATTTCAGTTTTACGGTGAGTTCCTGCAAGTCTTCGTTGGCGGAACTGCTCCCGACGAAGATTTGATACTCTCCCGGTTGAGTCAATATATAGCCGCTGGCACGATCGTAGAATGCAAATGCTTCGGGTGTGAGGTCGAATGTTACTTTTTGTGTCTCTCCGGCTTTGAGGTTTACCCGTTTGAATGCCCGAAGGGTTTTGATCGGTGCACCGTCGGTATCACCCATTTTATGTATATAGACTTGGACGATTTCCACTCCGTCGCGTTTCCCCGTATTGGTAACGGGCACGGTAAGACGTATATCCTTGCCGTTTTTTACCGTCGCTTTTTTCACTTGCGGTTTTCCGTAAGTATAAGTGGTGTAGCTGAGCCCGTATCCGAACGGGTAGAGCGGCTTTTCCGTCATGAAACGGTAGGTGCGGCCTTGCATCGAATAGTCTTGATAGTCGGGAAGTTGGTCTACATTCCGGTAGAAAGTTACGGGAAGTTTTCCGTTCGGATTGTAATCTCCGAAGAGAATGTCGGCCACGGCTGTTCCGCCTTCTTGTCCCGGGTACCATGCTTGTATGATGGCATCGCAAGTCTCGGTTTCAGGAACCAGTCCCATGGCGCTACCCGAATAGTTGACAAATATGACTTTCTTGCCCATTTCGTGCAAACGTTTCAGTATGTTGCGTTGTATTTCGGGTAGTTCTATATGAGTGCGGTCTCCGCCCTTGAAACCCGGATAGTTGACACTCATCGATTCTCCTTCGAGTTGAGCCGAGATACCGCCGGCGAAAATTACGACATCGGCGTCGGCAACAGTTTTGAGGTCGTCCTCTATCGATTTTTGCCGGATAATTCCGAGGTCTATTTTCAGAAAGGCCTTGCCCGCCAGTTGCAGGTAGTCGATTTCTATGTCGTACTCTTTTCCTTTCTCAACCGGGAAACGGTATTCTCTTTTGGCATTGGAATTCTTTTTCCATGTTTCCGCCACTTTTTCCCCGTCGACGATGATACGGAGTCCGTCATCGGCATTGACGGTAAGCAACATCTCTCCCGATTCTTCGGGCCGGAGCACGCTTTCAAAACGGGCGGTGAAATCGGTAAGGTTTACCCCCGGCTCGAATACCGTGTTGCCTCCGGCATCGCGGTTTACCGGCGATGTATATACTTGGGTAGCGGCTATTTCTCCGTTCAGTTCGGTGTTATTGTAATAAGTGGCAGCCATACCCCGTTTGTTGTCGGGAGTGTAGAGCCAGTTGAATTTCGATTCGTAAGAGGTGTTAGAGAGCCAATCGCATGTTTTTGCATAAGTAACGTTGCCGACTTTCTCTTTTATGCCGCCGAGCAAAGTGATAGTGCGACGGGGAGTCCCGTTGTAGTTGGCCCATTGCATGACAGAGTCGTTTGCATTGGGGCCCATGACGGCGATTTTGGCATTTTTAGCGAGGGGTAGTATGTTATTCCGGTTTTGAAGCAGAACGATCGATTCTTTTGCCATTTCCAGTGCGAGAGCCCGATGTTCGGGGCAATCTACGACAGAGTAGGGAATTTTCGACCATTCGACCAGTTTCTCATCGTCCATTTCGCCCAAAGCAAATCGGGCTGCCAGCAGGCGGCGTACGCTGACATCGATGTCGCTCTCTTTGATATAGCCTTTTTTTACGGCATCAACGAGAGATTTGTAGCTGCCTCCGCATTCGACATCGGTCCCGGCCAGAACGGCATCGGCCGATGCGCTGGCCGAGTCGGGGTGGGTGTGGTGTTTCGATCGATTGTAGAAATCGTTTATGGCACCGCAATCCGATACGACAAGATATTTGAATTTCCACTCGTCTCGGAGTATCTGCATCAGCAGGCGGTCGCTGCCGCAGCAGGGCTTGCCTTCGAAACGGTTATAGGCGCACATGACTTCTTTTACATCGCCGTCGATAACTGCTGTCTTGAATGCCGGGAGGTAAGTCTCATATAGGTCGCGTAAGTCGATGTTTTCGGCGTTGAAAGAGTGGCGATTCCATTCCGGGCCACTATGTACGGCGAAATGTTTGGCGCAAGCGTGCAGTTTATCGTATTGGGTGTCGGCAGGTCCTTGCAGTCCTCGAATGACTTGCAATCCCAGTACCGAGGTGAGATAAGGGTCTTCTCCGTAGGTCTCTTGTCCGCGCCCCCAGCGAGGGTCTCTGAAAATGTTGACGTTCGGAGTCCAGAAAGTCAGGCATTGATATTTCCCATACCGGCCTTTGCGCTGGAAGTCGTGGAATTTTGCACGGGCTTCGTCGCTGACGGCATCGAATACCTTATATAATAAGTCGGGGTCGAAAGAGGCAGCCATGCCTATGGTTTGCGGGAATACTGTCGCTTCGCCGGCCCGGGCTACGCCATGCAGGGCCTCGTTCCACCAGTTGTATGGTTTTATACCCAGACGTTCGACGGCGGGAGATGTGTTCTGCATGAGAGCGACCTTTTCTTCGAGAGTGAGGCGGGACGTCAAATCGGCCGCTCTCTCTTCGGGAGAAAGTTGCGGATTTTTGTACGGTTCGTTTTGTGCTGTTAGCGACAACGTTCCACACAAAAGGATCGATAGTAGAAATAGCTTTTTCATGACAATACAAATAAAGAGAGAAAAATATAATTATTGGTGTATTATTTTACTGAATAGGTGTATTATTCGATATGTTTGCAATATATTTCGTCGGAAAAAAATTGTCGAGTAGAATTTCTGGTCGGATAGGTGTTTTTTTTGATTTCCGACGGAGTATGCGGAGATAGAAAAACGTCCTGTTTCCCCAGAATAAAAATACAAGACGCCGACGATAAAGTTTTGCAGGGATAGGCAATGACAATATTTTCTTTCATGGCATTCTGTTTATATTTGCAAATAAAGCCGAGAGGAGCCGGATCTGTGTGGATTATTTCTAATTAAAGTGTGCACTATTCGGAAAAAAGGCGGTCTATGGGTAATTTTCGGTCAAATAGGTGTCTTTTTTGTGTTTTTTTGATATGGTGGTCATCTGCTGTTGTATTATTCGCTATATTTGTATATATTTAATTCCATGATGAAATATATTTTCACTTTTTTTATTGTATTGTTTTCTGTTTTTGGGGTGTCGGCACAGTCTCCGTATGAATGCCGTTTGTCGGTATATACCGAGCATGACGGGCTTTCTCAGGGACGTGTAACCTCTCTCGTCCAAGACCGGGACGGTGTGTTGTGGATTGCCACATGGGACGGATTGAACCGTTTCGATGGATATAAGTTTTCCTGCTATAAGGCGACGCCGGGAAATCATGAACCGTTGGTGCAAAATCGTTTCGACAAAATCGTGATAAATAATGAAAACGATATATGGTGTATCAGCCGCGACCGTTTTTTTCTATTTCGCACCGGGACCCAGCATTTTGTAGACATACATTCTCTTTTGGAGAAAAAATACAACCGCACGATAATGGCTTACAAAATAGTTGTCCTTGGAAATGGGATTACGTGGCTGGTCGATGACGATGGGACTTTGTTCCGTATCGAAGACAAGAATATCGACAATACCGAGATTTTTGCGTCGACCCAGCCCGGACGCCGTAAAGTTTACGATATACGGGTCGATTCCCGGGGGAATGAGTGGTTACTTACCGACAGAGGGGTCATTATCGTAGGGGACGTTCCATTCAAAAGCAATTTATCGTATAAGAGCTGGATAGAACGATCGGGGACGATTTGGCTGGGAACGCCGAATGGTGTGGTCTCGGTTTATGGATTGGATACCGGCGAATTGTCGTTTGTCGAAGGTATGCCCCATGAGGTTTCCCATCTCAACCGCATGCAGCCGGTCAACGATTCTACCGTTTTGATGCAGACCAATGCCGGCGTGGTCTTTATCGATGTGCGTACCCGTAAACCCGAGTTGGTGAAATTACCCACCTCGGGACAACAGGACGTAACCTATTGTTATAACAACAACGATTCCCGGTGTTGCCTCGTGTCGAGGGATAAAAAGTTGTACAGCCTCGACATGAAGACACGTAAAGTCTCGCCCATAGAGGTTTCCGATGAGCCGTTGAAATGGATCGCTTCCGATATTACGAGGCCTCTGTTTTTCAAGAATATGCGGAGCGAATTATTCTTCTTTTTGAGAGAAGGCGGATTGCACCGTATCGATATGGATGCACTGACATTGCAGCCGTATAACGCCGGACGGTTTTTGTCTCCTTCGATACGGACGGTTTTTCAGGATAACCAACAAAATATATGGGTGAGTTGCAATGTCGGTTTGCACAAGCTGCAATTCGGCAACGGAGAGGTATATCCTCACCCCGGGTATATGAAAGATGAGATACGATGTCTCTATTCCGATTCCCGCGGTCGTATGTGGGTGTCGTCCCGGCTCGGCGATATAGAGATATGGGAAGGGGATAAGCGTCTCGGTTATTTGTCTCCCGACGGGCGAGTTGTAGAGCGGCGTGTATCGTTCGGTTCGGGTGTATATGCCATATACGAAGATCGTTCCCGCAATCTGTGGCTCGGTACGAGAGACGAGGGATTGTATCGCCTGAGTTACCGGTTGCCCCGGCAGTATGCCATAACCGGCCATTACAAGAGTGATACCCATAATATGTATAGTATAAGTGGTGATGCCGTATATTCTATTTTGCAGGATTTCAAGGGTCGGTTATGGGTCGGTTGTTATGACTCGGGATTGAATCTGGTGGAAGATCCCGATGCGGAGAATCCCTATTTCCTGCACGAAAATAACCGGCTGGGTTTCCACTCCAAAAACACACCGCAACAGGTACGGTGTCTGGCCGAGACCCGCGACAGTGTCATACTGGTAGGTACGACAAAAGGGTTCTATACGTTCGACGAAAATTTTTCTACGCCCGAGAGTATCGTTTTTTATTCCAGTATGCGTCAGAAAGACGACCAGAACAGTTTGGGCAGCAACGATATTATGGGAATAGAGGTAACCCGCAGCGGCGACATCTATTTGGCGGTGTTCGGCGGCGGGTTGAATAAGGTGCTGACCAAAAATTTACTTTCCGAAGAGATAAGTTTTCGTCCTTATATGAAGCGGGACGGGGCCTATTCCGACGTGGCGATCAACCTGGTCGAGGACGAGTCGGGTTATCTTTGGGTACAGACCGAACGTATGCTGATGCGTTTCGATCCTCAAAAGGAGAATTTCGAAAATATCGGTTACGATATGTTGCCGCGGTATGCGACGTTGTCCGAGAATAAACCGCTTATCGATAAGGATGGGCGTCTGTTGGTGCCGACGAGTCTGGGCGTGTATGTCGTTTCGCCCGACAGACTCAACAATAGCCGCTATGTCCCGGCAATTGTTTTCGGCGACGGTATCGATTCTATGGTCTTGAAACCCGAAGAAAATACTCTGTCGGTACCTTTTGCCGCGGTAGACTTTTCGTCGAATCTTCCCGTGCGGTATGCTTATAAATTGCAAGGTGTCGATAAAGACTGGACATATACCCAAGAAAACCTTACGGCCAATTATGTGAATCTGCCTGCCGGAACATTTTATCTGCGGGTAAAATCGACCAACCGCAACGGCTTGTGGGTCGATAACGAGCGAGTATTGCCGGTAACACGGGAACCGTTGTTTGCCGAGACTCCATGGGCAAAGGCGCTCTATGTTTTATTGGCGCTTGTTTTGGTGGCGGTTGTGGTATTTATTTATCTGCATATCTATAAGTTGCGCTATAAATTGAGCCTCGAACACCGCCTCACCGAGGCGAAGCTCCGCTTCTTCACCGATATTTCGCATGAATTGCGCACGCCCCTTACACTGATAGAAGGGCCTCTTTCCGAGGTGTTGGCCGACGAGAAGTTGCCCGAGGCCGACCGGGAGTATCTTACGGTGGTGCAGACCAATGCCCATCGTATGTTGAATCTCATCAATCAGATTCTCGATTTCCGTAAGATACAGAACGAAAAGATGCGGCTTCTTGTCGAGAAACTCAATGTGCGGGAATCTTTGGAAGCCATTATGGAGAATTTCGAGAATATAGCTCGTCAGCACAGAATCGATTTCCGCCTCGAAATGGGAGCCGATGATGTTTACGTGTGGGCCGACAGGGATAAATTCGAAAAAATATTTGTCAATATCATATCCAATGCCTTCAAGTATACGCCACCCGGAAAAACAATTACCGTGCGGGTAAAGAGCGACGACGAGAATGTGGTTGTCGCCGTGCAGGATCAGGGCGTGGGCATACAGCCGTCGAAAGTTGCCATGCTTTTCCAGCGATTCGATACGATTTTGCAGGATAATATCTATCAGCAATCGACCGGAATAGGTTTGTCTCTGGTGAAACAGCTGGTCGATTTGCACCATGCCCGTATCGATGTGCAAAGCGAGGAGGGGGTAGGCAGTACGTTCGAGGTTTCTTTTCCGGTAGGAAAAACGCATCTCGAAGACGACGAACGGGTCGAGTTCCTGATGAACGACGATATAGGAGTCGACGGTTCTCCCGACGACGCGGACAGTGATGCGGAAGAGAACGATGCCGACGATCGTTTCTCTGTTCTCGTCGTGGAAGACAATAACGATCTGCGATCTTTCCTGCAAAGTTGCCTTACCCGCAGTTATAAAGTATATACGGCGGTGAATGGAGAGGACGGCTGGCAACAGACGCTCGAATATATGCCCGACTTGGTGATTACCGACCTGATGATGCCTGTGCTCGACGGATTCGAACTTGCCGAGCGGATAAAGGCCGATCCCACGACCTGCCATATTCCCATTGTCGTGCTTACGGCAAAAAATACGCTCGATGACCGCATACGAGGAGCCAACAGCGGGATCGCCGAGTATATGGTGAAACCTTTCAGTACGCAGTTGTTGAAGGCTCGCGTGGCGATGATTTTGCAACAGCAGCAGATATTGCGGGAGAAATATATGGAGCGTATCGAGCAGAAATCGGCCGGAGAGGTAGACATTCAGCCGTCCGAACTTTCTATCATGCCGGCCGATGAGCAGTTTATGCAGCAGTTGATGGCCTATATCGAGGCGAATATCGAAAATCCCGATTTGAGCATCGATGATTTGGCTCATGAGATGGCGTTGAGCCGGAGTGTTTTTTTCAGAAAGATAAAGGCTCTCGTCGGATATTCGCCGATCAATTTCCTACAAGTGATACGTATCAAGCGTGCCATACAGTTGATGCAGACAAGAAAATTTTCTATGGCGGAGATCGCTTATAAAGTCGGGTACACCGATCCGAAATATTTCAGTCGCAGTTTCAAGAAAATAACGGGAAAATCGCCCTCGGTCTATTTGAGGGAAAAATAATCGTACTTGTTTTGAGGTAAGCCCGTTTTTCATGGGGAGAGGTGGCTGGGCCGGCAGAATTGTTTCTGGCGCTCGGGCGGCCTCTCCTGAATTTTTTTTTTTCGAAAAAACATTTTCGGAGCGGGAACGGAGGGTAAAATACAACACAACATGGGTCTTATGGTTTGTCGGTCGGGCATTGCAGTGAAATGGAAAATCAAAAAATATATACATTGTAGCAATATCAAAACTTTTTTATTATCTTTGTAATATCATTAAAGAATTTATCTATATCTATGTCAAGCAGTCTTGGAAATAGAAAAAAAAGCTATTTCAAGACTTTGTGAAGGGAAAATGCAGAAAAAGTACACCTATTTGAATAAAAAATCCTCTCGATTTTGATAGAGTATTGAGAAATTTGCTACGATAAAAAGAATACCATGAAAAAAGTTCTATTGTTTATTCTCTGCTTTTGTGCAACGATAACCGTATCGTGGGCCGAAGATCTGCCGGCTTTCCCCGGTGCCGAAGGTTTCGGTCGGTATGTAACGGGCGGCCGCGGCGGTGTCGTATATCATGTTACCAACCTCAATGATAGCGGCGAGGGTTCGTTGCGTTGGGCGATTGGTCAGAAAGAACCCCGTACCATTGTTTTCGATGTGTCGGGTACCATATTTTTGAAATCATCTTTGGGTATTTCCAACGGCAATGTAACCATTGCGGGACAGACGGCTCCCGGCGATGGTATCTGTATTGCCGGTTATCCTTTTACCATCAATGCCAATAACGTTATTTTGCGTTTTTTGCGCTTCCGGTTGGGGAATGAAAATGTCGCATATCATGAAGGCGACGGCCTCGGTGGTATGGATCGTGCCAATATCATGGTCGATCACTGCTCCATCAGTTGGAGTATCGACGAGTGCTGCTCGGTATATGGTAATGAAAATATGACGGTGCAGTGGTGCATCATTTCCCAGAGCCTTCGCAATTCGGGACATAGTAAAGGTAATCACGGTTATGGCGGAAACTGGGGGGGGCAAGGGTTCTTCCTATCACCACAATCTGCTGTGTCATCACGAGAGCCGTACGCCGCGTCTCGGCCCGCGTCCCAGTACGCAGGAAGAGGAACTTCTCGATATGCGCAATAACGTGATTTATAATTGGGCCGGAAATGGTTGCTACGGTGGGGAAGGTATGGATGTAAATATCTATAACAACTATTACAAGCCCGGACCTGCCACTCGTAAAAAGGGCGGTGCCGTGCAATATCGTATTGCTGCCATCAATATCCGTACGCTCGATTACTGTACCGATGATAACGGGAAACCGAACGGTTGGTATCCGATGCTTCACCACTGGGGAAAATTCTATGTCGACGGGAATGTTATAGATGGAAATGAAGAGGTAACCCGAGATAATTGGACGAAGGGCATCTATGCGCAGATCGATAAAAACGGGAACGACGGTACTTTTACCTCTGTTACCAAAGATACGATGCATCTCGATGCTCCGCTCGAATTTTATGCAACCACAACTCATACGGCGCAAGTGGCTTATGAAAAGGTGCTGCAATATGCCAGAGCTTCTCTGTCTCGTGATGCGATAGATTCTATCATGGTATATGATACCCGTAACAATAAGGCGTCGTTTACAGGCGGCGGGGGAAATCTGCCGGGGATTATCAATTCGCAAGAAGATTGTGTTTATAACGGGACATCGGCATGGCCCGAGTTGAAGTCGGAAACCGCTCCTCTGGATAGTGACCGGGACGGTATGCCCGATGAGTGGGAACGGGAAAACGGTCTCGATCCGAATGATCCCGAAGATCGGAATAAAACCAACGAAGAGGGGTATACCATGCTCGAAGTGTATATGAACAGCCTCGTCGCCGATATTATGGACGGTTGTACCTCCGATGGCGAATTGTTGGGAAAAATCAAAGATTCGGCCAACGATCCTACTCCCACCGATTATGAAATCTCTCAGATAAGTTATATGAGCGGGGATTCGAAAACGTGGAGCTTTTCAGATGGCTATACGATAACAAATGCCAAGAATAAAGGGTATGCCGGTGGAAAAAACAATACGATCAAGTACTCGGCCGGCGTCCCTTTTACGGTAACGCTTCCCGAAGGTAAGCGCGTAACGGCGGTGAAAATCGAGGGGTATGCCAATGATGATGCGGCTTCGTCGTATTTGTCGCAGTTAGGTGATAAAAAGTATACACAATCCGACGGATATACATTCCAGTCTCGTGTGCCGTCGATCGTGATGTCGACATATGATATTCCGTTGGAGGAACCATTGACCGGCTCTTTCGTTTTTTCTTTTGGCGGCGCACAGCAATGTGCCATATTGACGCTCACGACCGAAAATATCAATACCGGTGGGGTGGTCGATGTGAAAATAGAAGCCAAAGATCCTCATCGTCTTGTCGATGTCTATAATGTGGCGGGTGTTGTCGTGTTGAAACAGATTCGATATAGTGAGGCGTTTACCGTCCTGCCGCAGGGATTCTATATCATCGACGGTGAAAAGGTTATCATAAATTAGTTGAAATTTTCTATTCCACCTAAAATTGGGGCGGAATAGAAAATTCTTTTCTTTGAGATGTAAACCTTTTAAAAAAATGAGAAAACATTATTTCTTTGATATATTTTTAAATATAACTATAAAAAACACATTAAAAGTAACCGAGAATCTATGAAAAACGCGATTAAAAAGTGCATTTTTGTTTGTAGTGTACTTTGTTCAGCAGTTTTCTGGTCTTCCTGTCAGGATAATCTCGAGTATTACGATACTCCGGATAATCTGAAAGGAAGTATCTATGAAACATTAGAGGATAGGGGGAATTATTCGATATTCCTCAAAGGGGTCGACTTGGGTGGTTATGCACCGATACTGAAAGGTAAAGGTGTGTGGACAGTCATGGCGCCCAATGACGAGGCGTTTGCCTCATACCTCAAGTCGGAATACGGAGTAAATTCGATCGAAGAATTGAGCGTTGATGAAATCAAAAAACTTATCGGATTTCACATCATGTATTATTCTTTCGATAAGAATAAGTTGATCAATTTCCGTCCCGATGAAGGAGACGGTGCTACCGATGAGGAGTTGATGGTCAACGCCGGACTTTATTACAAGTTCCGCACGAAAAGTCAGGACGCTTTGACGCTGGAAGTCGTCAACGATACGACGGGTCAGGAAGGATATGTTTACCATTTGGAGCGTTTCCTCCCGGTGTTTTCTTATCGTATGTTCCAGACGAAACTTATCGATGCCAAGTATAATTACGAGTATTTTTACCCCTCCTCGCAGTGGACGGGGGCTTCGGGCTTCAACGTATCGAATGCTTCGGTCGACGAGTACGCTGTTGTTACATCGTCGGGATACCTCTATCTCGTAAATCAGGTATTGCGTCCCCTGAACACGATATACGATGAAATGAAGAATGCAGGAAATTTCAAAACCTTCTTGTCTCTTTATGATGAGTATAACGACTATCAATTGGATGCCAATCTTACTCTCGAATATGGCAACGGTACCGACCTTTACCAGCACTATCACAAAGCGCCTATGGCCAATATCGCCAGCGAGTGGCCTGTGTCGGATTATACGCAAATGTCTACGCTCTCATCGGTGTCGTACAGTATATTTGCTCCGAACGATAAGGCGTGGGACGATTTCTATATGGATTTCTGGGGGCTCGAAGGAACCGGGTATCCTTCCGACTCGGTATGTCTCGATTCGGTCTCGGTAGAATCTGTTCAGAAGATATTGCTTAATAGCGTTTATGCTTCTTCTATTGTTTTCCCCGAAGAAATCAAACGCGGCGATATAAAGAATTCCAATGGCAATATCATCGATTTCGATGTAGATGCAGTACCCGAAGAAAACCGTAAGATGTGTGTCAACGGTGCATTCTACGGTTGCGATGTGCTTACACCTCCGGCAGAATTCGGTTCGGTAACCGGCCCGGCCTACCAGTATAAACGGTATAGCAATTTTGCGAAAATGCTCGAAAAATCCGATTTGGTGTCGACGCTTTATTCTCCCGAGGTCGATTACATCATGTTGTACCCCTCGAATGCGCAGATGGCATATAACGGTATAACATGGGACGAATCGAAAGGTTCATTGGTTATGGGAACCGGTAACTTGTCGAGTTCGGCTCAACAGAAATATGTATATGCTCACGTAGCATCGATCGACGGATCGACGACGACGCTTACCGAGCTGCCCATGACGGGTAAACATGTGTTCCGCACGCTTTCTCCCGACTATCGTCTGTATTGGTACATGAAAGATGGAAAAATCACGAATAGTTTCTTGCACAATCAGTTGATATCTTATACCGGCAATTCGACAACCGAAGCCGACATCTATTGCGACGTCGAAGAGTTGAAGTTCCGGGGAGAAAGCTGGTCAAACGGTCATTGCTATGCTTATGACGTTTCTCGCTCACAGAAACTTTTTGAAGGAAGTCTCAGCAATGCGCTCTATGCAAAATTTGTCCCGATGATGTACGGTTTGCGCAATGACGAAACGACGATATTCAATGCCTATATACAATTGCTGATCAAGGCCGGTATGATCAATGAGGACTCCCAGGATATTCCTTATATGACCGAAAGCTGTCTGATGCTCGTACCTACAAATGAGGCTGTGAAGCAGGCTATCGTAGGTGGTAAGATCCCGGGAATAACGACAACGGCTTCGGCCGATGCTTCGACAGCCGATTTCTTTGCTGCCGTTACCGTTACCGATGAAGCTACTTTGCAGCGTTATTTAAAATCTTATTTCGTTCCGTTGAGTACGGCCGTCTTCTCTAACTACCCGTTCTTGGGTTGGGGAGAAGATACGCAATCGGCCGGAGGACTTATTACGCTCAATTCGACATATTCGATCGTCGACGGTGCCGAAGTAGAGGTGGTCATGCATCTCAATATTTTCGATGATGGTACGAAACTCAGCGCCCAAATGGTGGAAAGTGGTTTCGAATCTGGTTCGAGCGCGGGATATGTCGATTTCAACGGCAAAGTCGACTTTGTAGGTGATTATGATTATTTCCCCTTCGTTTTTGACGATGGTTGTGTACAATTTATAAATGGGGTATTATGAAAAACAGAATGGTAAGTATGAGTCCGATTAAATATAGCCTTTTGTTGCTGTGTTTGATGATAAGTTGTACGCTGTCGGCACAGACGAGTTCGGGTTTCATATCGGGTAAAGTATATGAAATATATCAGGGGAAACACGAGCCGTCGATAGGTGTGAATGTTTCTATTGAAAATAACCAGCGTCGTGTATTGACCGGCGTTACGACCGATGCCAACGGTGCATTCTCGTTACGTGTACCGGCCGATGCTGCTACGATCGTATTCTCTTTTATCGGTATGGAGACGCAACGTATTGCTTATACCGGCCAAAAGACGATGACGGTGGTTATGGAGGCTTCTTCTCAGGAATTGAGTGAAGTAAACGTTTCTGCCGAACGGGTCGAGACGACCGATATGGGTATCTCGGTGCGTGAACAGACGGCTGCCACGCAGAAAATCGATATGTCGAGCGTGGTAGAAACATTGCCGGTTTCTTCGGTCGAAGAGGCTTTGCAGGGACGTCTCGCCGGTGTGGATATTTTGTCGGGTGGCGACCCCGGTTCGAAAGGTTCTATTCGTATACGTGGTACGGCAACCCTTAACTCCAATGCCGATCCTCTTATCGTCATCAACGGTGTTCCTTACTCGACCGATATCGATGACTCTTTCGATTTCAATACGGCGAACAATGAAGATTTTGCCGATATGTTGAATCTCAACCCGTATGATATAGAAAGCATCGAGGTTTTGAAAGATGCAGCTTCTACTGCTATTTACGGAACAAAAGCGGCCAATGGCGTTTTGTTGATTACGACCAAGAAAGGTGCCAAAGGAAAAACCAACTTTACTTTCTCTTCGAAGTTTACCGTAAAGGTCGAACCCGAATCGATACCTATGCTCAACGGAGATGAATATGTCGCTTTTATGCAAGATGCTATTTGGAATACGGCCAATGCGCAAGGTTTGCAGAATTCTGCATCTTATCTCGAATTGCTTTTTGATACTCCCGAGATAGGTTATATGCCTAGTTGGCGCTATTTCGATGAGTATAATGCCAATACCGATTGGCTTTCGCAGATCACCAAAGATGCATGGATTTTCGATAACAGCTTCTCGATGTCGGGCGGTGGTGAAAAAGCAACGTATCGTTTCTCCCTTGCTTATATGAATGAAGGCGGTACCAGTATAGGTACGGGGCTGGATCGTATCACGGCCAACTATAATTTGACGTATCGTTTTTCCGATAAATTCAATATGTATGCCGAGTTCTCTTATACCGATACGCAGAAAGACGAACCCTATTTTGATAATGTCCGTTCGGAGGCTTTGCGCAAGATGCCGAATAAGAGCCCTTATTGGATCAATGATGCTACGGGTGAGCCTACCGACAACTATTTTATCCGCCAAAACAGCGAGGAGTTCCAAGGAGCATCTGATGGAGATAAAAATTATCATCCGTTGATTGTGGCAAATGAGAGTTACAATAAGACGACCCAGCGTGAAGAGAGGATTCTCTATCGAGCCAATTATCAGATTCTTCCGGGATTCAGTTGGACGGGTTGGGTGGCCATGAAGTTTAAAACGGTCAAAACTCGCCAGTTCCTGCCGCAAACAGCCGGAGATTTCTCGATCGATAATACCAATGCCAATTATAGCTACGACGGATATTCCAATAACTTGTCGTTACAGACCGAGAATAAATTTATCTTCCGGCGTCAGTTCGGTGTACACGGACTTACAGCTACAGGTTTGTGGCGTACCGACCAGTCTCGTAGTTCAGAATCGGCCGAGGCCGTTTATGGCGTGGCTGCTCCCGGAATGTCGGATCCTATTGCCGGAGGTGCCATTACCAAACTGGGATCGGGTACATCCGAGGCCCGTTCTATGGCGGCTGTCGGTATGGTCAACTATACATTGTTCAACCGTTATATCGTAAGTTTTACGGCCAACTACGAGGGTCGGTCGTCTTTGAGTAAGGCCAACCGTTGGGGATTTTTCCCGGCCGTGGGTGTGGCTTGGCATGTACAAGACGAGGCTTTTATGCAAAATCTCGACTGGTGGACACAGTTTAAGTTACGCGCCAGCTGGGGACAAAGTGGTAATGCTCCTAAGGGTACGGCTCCTTATGTGGGAACCTATTCTTCGATCGGCGATTACAATACCAGTGCGGCTATCGCCCCGAACTCGATGCAACTCAACAAACTGAAATGGGAAACTTCGACCGAGTACGATATCGGTACCGACCTCGGTTTCCTCGATAATAAATTGACGATGACTTTCGATTATTATCATAAGGAAACGAAAGACTTGTTGCAGACCAAAGTGACGATACCCTCGACAGTAGGGTATGCAAGCAATCAATTGGCTTACTACAATTCCGGTAGATTGAGCAATATCGGTTGGGAATACCGTATCGATTACGAAATATTCCGGAACAAGGATTGGACCGTGTCAGCCAACTTCAATATCAACCGCAACGTAAATAAAATCATCGAGTTGCCATCGAATATTGCAGAGGAGAATTTCTCGTTGAAGAACGGTGAGTATGCCCAAAGACTCGAACCCGGTGTTGCGGTAGGTTCGTTCTACGGTTTCCGTTATCAGGGCGTATACCAGAATACGGCCGATACCTATGCTCGCGATGCCGAAGGTAATGTGATGTATGATTTGCAGGGAAAACCCATTGTCATGAAGAACGGATCTTATGTATGTTATCCCGGTGATGCCAAGTATGAAGACATCAATCATGACGGAAAAATAGATGCGAATGATGTCGTTTACATCGGTAACAGTAACCCCATGCTGACCGGTGGTGGCGGATTCAATGTCAAATACAGGGGCTTGGGACTGACGGTATTCTTCCATTATCGTTTGGGACAAAAAGTGATCAATCAGGCTCGTATGGATTCGGAGGCTATGTATGGTCGCGACAACCAAAGTAAAGCCGTGTTGAAACGTTGGCGTACAGAAGGTGACAATACCGATATACCGCGCGCTCTTTATGACTACGGGTTGAACTATTTGGGTTCGGACCGATTTGTAGAAGATTGTTCGTTTGTCCGTCTCAAAACTATCTCGCTTTCTTACAGTATACCTAAGCGAATTTGCAAGAAAATGAAGATAAACGGTTTGAACCTTTTTGTTACGGGTTATGACCTCTTTACTTTTTCCAATTATAAAGGACAAGACCCCGAGGTCAGCCTGCCATCCAAAGTAACAGATCTCTCCAAAGATAATGCGCAAACGCCTCGCAGCCGTCGTTTTTCTTTTGGATTTAACCTTAATTTCTAATCGGTTGAGTTATGAAAATAAAAAATTTAAAATATACGATATTGGCTTTGGGCTGTGGAGTCGTTTTTTCCATGACTTCGTGTAAAGACTGGCTCGAAATTTATCCTGAAAATTCACAGCCGAGCGGAACTTACTGGCAGACCAAAGAAGAAGTGGAAGCTGTTGTGAATGCCGGATATTACTATTTACGTACAATGGTAGAGCCTTACCTTATTCCGTGGGGGGAATTGCGTGCCGGCTGTATTTACAACCAAAAAGGCAGTAACTTGCAGAACTTCCAGGTGAAGCCCACCGACAAGGATTTGTGCAACTGGGGGACGCTTTACCAAATTATCAATGTTGCCAATACGGTGATAAAGAGAGCTCCCGATACCCAAAAAGTCGACGCTACATACGCCTTGCCGGCGATGAAGTCGCATCAGACCGAGGCTTATTTCTTGCGCGCATTGTGTTATTTCTATCTGGTGCGTAACTGGCGGGAAGCCCCATTGATTACCGAGCCTTATGAAGATGACACGTACACGACGAAAGTGGCTAAGTCGACCGAAGCCGAGCTGATCGAACAGATACGTTCTGATATCAGAACCGCATTGTCGACGGGTGCGGCCAAAGAATCTTTCGATACGACGTGGGAAACCAAAGGTCGTGCTACCAAATGGGCTCTTTACGCATTGGGTGCCGATGTGTGTCTTTGGGCCGAAGATTATGAGGCAGCCGTAACTTATTGCGATGCCATTCTCAATGCTCGGGGAGTGGGTGCTCCTGCTTTCTTGGCGACGGCGACGCATTCGAGCTGGTTCTCGATGTTCAATCCCGGAAACAGTAATGAATCGATATTCGAAATCCAGTACAATTACGAAGAAAACCAGACCAATAATCTTCCCAAATTGTTCGATAATGAGCATGCCGACGGGATCTATCGTATATCGAGAGCGCTTACACAGATGTTCAATAGCGAGTATTCGGCTACATTGTATGAGATGAAAGAAGCCGTGCGTTCGATGTACGGAGGTTATTTCGTGGGACCCGACGCTACGATTTTCGAGTCGGCTACCGTATCGTATGTGTGGAAGTATCTCGGTTCGCAGACGCTTTCCGACAAACGTACCGCTTCCTATTACGATCCCAATTTCATTATTTATCGGGTGGCCGATGTCATGCTGATGAAAGCCGAGGCTCTTATTCTGCGTACTCATGGAGAGAATATCGAGGATAAGGTAGAGGCCATGAAACTCATCAATGAGATAAGAACCCGTTCCAACCTCGAAATAGAGGTGGAGGCTACGGCCGAGGCGGTAGAGCCGCTCGATGAAGAGGCCATGTTGCAAAAAGTCCTTTACGAGCGTACCGTTGAACTGGTCGGCGAGGGTAAAGCGTGGTATGATTTCCTGCGTTTCGGTCGTCGTAACAACAATCAGTACAAATCGACTTTCTTGGTAGATAAGGTGCTGGAATATAACGAGCAGGCCGGAGAGTCATGGTTGCGTACCGTGTTGAATAACGATAATGCGTTGTTCCTACCGATCAGTCAGACAGAAATAGATGCAAATTCTTTGCTAATACAGAATCCCTATTATAATTGATGATACCTATGAAAAAGTTTTCTTTATTTATACTGGCGTTAATCACGTTGATTACCTCTTGTGAAGACCCATATGAGGGAACTACATACATAAGGTCATCAAATGATGCCTTGGAAATGACGTGTGCAGCTTATCTGACATTGAACAGCGACGAGTTTTCTTTGTGGGTCGAGTTGCTGAAATACAGTGATTATTACAATGCCTTGAACGATGCCGATGCTACGGCTACGGTTTTCTGTCCGGACAATGATGCCATGAGAGAATTTTTGGAGTGGAGAGGTGTTTCGAGCGTGAGAGAGCTTGATCGGGATTATGCCCGTGCCGTTGCACAAGTGCATATCTTGAATTATGACCTTTCCGATGCGTCGCTTATCAACTATGCCGAGAATGGCGAGTCGATTCCTTCGCAAACGTTGTTCCAGTCTTATTTGACAACAGGATTTGGATACACGATTACCGATGTCGACGATGCGGAGTTGGACAATACATTGCACAATCCCGATTCGATATATATCAACAATCAGGCTCGATTGGCAAAATTTACGGCAGTAAAAACTTCAAATGGCGAGATCTTTACGATGGGCGATGTGATACACCCTTTGGCCGAGACCATTCTCGATAAATTGCGCCCTTACGACGAGTACAATATCTTTGTGGGTGCAGCCGAGTTGTGCGGTTATGATAAGATCGTTTCCCGCATTGCCGATACGACTTACAATATCAATGGAAGTATGTCTATCAATTCGGTAAACTTTACCTGCCTTGCCGTACCTGATGAAGTATATGCCCAGTCGGGTATCAGTTCGGTTTCCGATCTCTGTTCTTATCTGAATGCGGGAACCAATTACACCGACAGTACAAATGCTTTGTATCAATATATAGCTTACCATTTCTTCGATCGGGAGATGAAAGTTTCGGACTTTTTCAATTTCAGTGAAGAGGGACAAATCAATATCTACGATACCGAGTGTACTTATCAGGTGGTAACCTGCCAAGATGTTGGAGGTGAACATATTTTCAACGAGGTGGCGAGAATTGTTCGCAGCGATATGGCTGCCCGTAACGGTCTGATTCAGAAAGTTGATCATATTCTGCCTGTGTGGGAACCCGATCCCGTTACCGTGATTTGGGATTTCTGCAATACAGCCGAGATCATATCGTTTGTAAACGCTTACGGTGCCGATCGCAATTTGGGTGCATTGTTTACTTCGGCTTTGGCCGCGAAGGAATATCCGATCGACCTTTCCGAAGATAAGCGCGACGGCGACTACGGTAATGTATCGGCATTCGTCGAAAATGAGACCTATTTAGGCAATTCTTCGAGAGCCAGCTATTCCAATTATCGTAAAATCGGTTTTGTAAAATGTAAATACAAGAGTGCCCGTGAAAAAGATGTCAATAACTACGGAGCTTATATGAACAATTTGCTGGTGTTGAATTTGGGATATGCCGGTTGGGTGCAACTCGAGTCTCCGACGATCATCAAAGGTCGGTATAAAGTGGAGTTGTGTTATGCAGCAAACCCGGTGCTTTACGAGTTCTATGCTTCCGGTAGTTTGACCCGCTTTACGCTCGACGATGAAAATGCATCGAGTGTATATATCTACAAGGGATTGACGTCACAGGGATTTGGTAAAGCGACCTACGGTACTGCCTTTACTACCTTGTGGGGGGAAATAGAGTTTGAAAATTCCGGCAAACATGTACTGAAAGCTACGATGATGGATATCAATGCCAAGACGAGTTCGAAGTACCATCAGTTGTGGGATTATGTGAAATTTACGCCTATTGATTAAATACCATGAAAACAAATAGATTTACAGGATTGATGCTTGCGGCCTTGTGCTGTGTCGTTGTGTCGTGCTCCGATAAATGGGACGATCATTACGATGCACGGAATATCGTCTCGGCCGATATCGAAATTTATTCGGGAGATGTCGCCGCATATATGAAAAGCCAGCCTTCGCTGTCGAAAATTACTGGGTTGTTCCAATCGACCGGAATCCTTCCGACGATAACACCCGACGGGGAATATACGCTCGTCCTTTGTGAGAACGATGCTCTCGATATGTCGGTTATCGATAACGACACGGCATTTGTCAAAAACAGTATTTCCGATATTGCCGTTTCTCCTGATAAGTTGACGCAGAATTTCGGTATTCTTACTCGTTATGAGACGTTATACGATAAGAAAAATCTCCGTGTCTATCTTCGCGGAGAGGATACCTATATCGAAGACTTCAAGTTGACCAAGCAGGTGAAAGCCGACAACGGCTATATCTATTATGTCGACGGCACGATACGTGCCCGTGAATCGGTTTACGAATATTTGAAAGCGCTCGGTGATGATTATTCGATATTCAAAGACTACGTCGCTCAATACGAAGAGGTCTATTTCGACCCCGAGAGTAGTGTTGCCGACGGTGTCGACGATATGGGTAATACCTATTATTCCGACTCGGTGTTCTCGGTACGCAATACGTTGATGGACCGTTATACCGAAAACGGCCTTGCTTATTGGAATATGCGTTCCGAAAATTATACGACGACGATGTTCATTCCCAGTAACGCGTTGATCGAAAAGGCTCTCGATGAGGCTTATGCCAATCTTCCCGTGTGGCTCAACCGGGCGGTTACGGCCTCTGACAGTCTCAAATTCAAGGAATGGATCATTCAGGCATGCTTTGTCGATCGTCGTTTGTCTGCCGAGGAAGTTGCGGTCGGTGCTCCCGATTTCTACTGTGTAGGAGGATATACCCGTACAGTAGATGTAGCTTCCGATGTTGAGAAGTTCAAAGTAGCCGATTCGGCTTATTGGCGTCCTTCCACACAGCTTGTCGATCCCACGAAAACCGATACGTTGAGCAACGGTGTCGTATATTATCTTTCCGATTTCAAGATACCCAATCATATCGTCATTTATCGGGTTAAGACGAAATTTTATCAGATATGGGCGGCGATGACGGCCGAGCAGCAGTCGCAATATTTCCGCTGGTCCAAGTGGGTAGAGCCGATGATCTGTAACGATGCGCAAGGTGAGTTTACGCTTTCAGAGACGTTACCTACCATGTATTATCACGTACTGACGGCCATTCCGTCGCCCGAGGCAATTTTGGCGGCATCGGCAACCGATTCGTTGACCAAGAGTCAGAATCTTCTGGCGAATGCCACAGTAACGCTCGATTCGTTGAAACTCATTGCCCAGCCCGATTCGGCGACGGCGTTCCATATCGACTCGCTCACCCGCAGCATCGACTCGTTGAAGATCGTCATTCCCCAGCAGGAATCTTTTGCTGCCAGTGTACGTCCCGAGGATTACCTTTGCAGTGTCGAGTACGACGGGTTGCTGTATAATACCGATGATCCCAGTTATGGATTGGTAGAGTGCAATCTTCCGGCCGGAGAGTACTATTTGCGCATGGGATTCAAGCACTCGCTTACCTATTCGTTGAGTATTTATTTCAATGACCAGCTGTTGATCAAAGATATGAGTATGGCAGCACAAGGCTCCAATTACCACTTCGACCGTGGCGGTGCTTCCGAAATGGAATTTTTCGGTTCCTCTTCGATCGGTTACCCCGAGGGTTTCGATGCTCAGGCATGGTTTGAACTCGATCCCAAGTCGGTGGCTTACGATACCGACGGTTATCAGGTGGCTATCGTCAATCTGCCTACCGACGGTAATTTCCGTATTAAGATCGAGTCGAGCGATGAAGCGTCGTTCTATACGACGACCAACGGTCGTTCCAAAAACAATGTTTCGCAGCTGATGATGTATCACTGGTGCTTACGGCCGACGAAAAACAACTATTAATTTCGAAAATTCAGTGTTATGAGAAGAATATATAGTTTCCTGATTATTTTACTTATGATGTCGGCCATACCGGCTTTTGCACAGAAGGGCGGCGTCATCAAGTCGAGGATTGTGAGCACCGATAATACTCCTCTGCAAGGGGCTATCGTTTCTGTTGTCGGTACTTCGAGTTCGGCTATTTCCGATGAAAACGGTAATTTCGAGCTTACCACCGACCAGCGCAAAGGAACGTTACGCATCGTTGCCAACGGTTATTACACACGGGAGTATCCCCTCAAAAAGCGAGTTATTCCCCGCGAAATCGTTTTGGTTCCCGATAACTTTTCTTATTATGCCGGGACGACCCAGTATCCGTTTTACTCCGAGCGTCGCGATACGCGTAGTGCGATAAATGCATCGCTCGACCGTAGGGATATGAAGAATTCCATATCGGCCGATTTGGCTTGGCAAGACGGTATTTCGGGCTTGCAGGTTGTAAAGAAAAGCGGAATGCCCGGCGAGGGTGCATTCTTCAATCTGCGTGGTATCCACACTTTGGTGGCCGATAATGCGCCCCTGTTGGTTATCAACGGTATACCTTACTTTTACAATTCCGATGTTTCCAACGTTATCAACGGTTATTCCCGCGATGCACTCTTCGGCTACAATGCCAATGACATAAAAAGTATCACGGCTCTGAAAGGTGCCGAAGCGGCCATGTACGGTTCGCTGGGTTCCAACGGTGTCATACTCATCGAGACCCAACAGGCCACCTCGGACAACCTCAATACCCGTATCTCCTTTACCGGAAATTACGGCGTGAGTCTGGCGCAGAATGCCATACCCTCTCTCGATGCCACGCAGTATCGCAGTTATTTGCAGGATATAGGAATGACGCGTTACAGCAGCGCCGCCGATTTGAGAAACGACTATCCGTTCCTCAATCCCGGAAGAAATGCTTATTCTTATCTGTTCGACAACAATATCGACTGGAACAAGGAGATCACCCGTTCGGCTTTCGTTACCGACAACGTCTTCCGCATTGAGGGGGGTGATGAAATCGCCAAATATAATATTTCATTGGGTTACACCAACGAAGGCGGTATCGTCGACAATACCTCTTCGCAGCGTTTCCATACGTTGATCAACTCCGACGTGATGGTGAGCCGGTGGGTCGACATTTTCACCAATGTCAATCTCGCTTACATTACCAGCGATTTGCAGGAGCAGGGCATGAAATACGAGACCAACCCTCTGTTGGCAGCGACCTTTATGATGCCCAATCTCTATCCCTATACTCGAGAGTCGAACGGAAATCTCTTGTCGTCTTATGCGACCTATAACAGCTGGAATGTCAACAAGAATCCCGTTTTCGCTTACGATAATGTAAGTAACCCGCTGGCTTTGGTCAATACCGTCGAGGCCGACGATAAGATATACGATGTCAATGTGCGGGCCGGTCTCAACTGGCGGCCTACCGAGAACTGGACGATCACCGGTATGGTCAACATCTACTACGACTATACCGAAGAGTCTCTTTTCGTTCCCGGTGTAACCGATCAGGCCATCGTGCCCCAGCTCTACGGGACGGGATTCAACTACGTGAGCAAAGGCGTGCGTAAGCTGTCGTCTTACTTCTACGGCGCGAATGCCATGTACGAGAAGATTTTCAATAATATACACGACTTCAAGGCCTATGGTGGCGTGCGGTTGATTACCCGGGACTTCGAGTATGATTTCGAGTCGGGTTACAACACGGCCAACGACAATTACAAAACTCTGTCGGCCGATCTCGACGAAAGAGTTATCGACGGTAACAACGACGAGTGGAAGTGGCTCAGCTACTACCTGCATGCCGATTATACTTTCAACCATTTGGTGAAAGCTATGGCCGGTCTCTCTATCGACGGTACGACCGTTTCGGGACTCGACGCTGCCCGTTTCGGATTCTTCCCTTCGGCCGGCTTGACTTTCTTTGCTGCCAATACGGGAGCTTTGCCTTCGTGGATCGATATGTTGAATCTCTCGGCCGAGGTGAGCCTTACCGGTAACAGCCGCTTCTCGTCGAACTACGCCAAGAACTATTACCTCACTTCCAATCTTTTCAACGTCGGTACGATTGTCCGTTCCAACGTTCCCAACACCCGTCTCGAATGGGAGAAGAAGTTGCAGTTCGACGGCGGCCTCGACCTATCCTTGTTCAAGCATCTGGTCGACCTGCAATTCAACTATTTCTATGCCAACTCCTACGACTTGTTGCTCGACCGCAATATTTCGTCGGTTTACGGCTCGTCGATATATTACGACAACACGGCCGAGATTTCTACGCAGGGATATGAGTTCGCGCTCCGTCTCAATCCCGTTCATACCAAAGATTTCGATTGGGTGATCGCCGGTAATATCGCTACCGCCAAGAGCACCGTCGAGTCGCTTGGCAATACGCAGACCCAAGACATCATCGATTTCAAGGCCTATAACGAAGACGATGCACAGGTCATTACCAAAGTAGGCCGGTCGCCTTACGAGTTCTACGGTTACGAGACCAATGGCGTGTACGCCACGACTCAGGAAGCGTTGGCTTCGGGGCTGAAAAACTCTTACGGCAACAATTACCGGGGTGGCGATGTACGTTTCGTCGACCAGAACCACGATGGCGTCATCAATGACGAAGACCGCGTGTCGCTCGGCTCCGCTACCCCCGACTTTTTCGGTGGCCTGAGTACCACATTCCGTTACAAATGGATTTCCCTGAAAGCCGATTTCGGCTACTCCGTCGGCAATAAGGCCTACAATGCTACCCGCCGCATGAGCGAGTCCATGTCCACCTTCTACAACCAGTCGACTTCGGTGCTCAACCGTTGGCAGGTCGAGGGGCAGGTAACCGATATGCCGCGTGCGGCATACGGCGATCCTTCCGGCAACAATTTCTTCTCCGACCGTTGGGTCGAAGACGCCTCCTATTTCAAGCTCCGTGCTTTGACGCTGGCGTTCCATTTCGATAACAAGATGTTGAAATTCTGTCAGTCGGGTACGATATACGTGACGGGTGAGAATCTCTTCACCGCAACCGATTATCTGGGCAGCGACCCCGAGTTCAACTACTCTTACAGCGAGAGCATGAGAGGTTTTGATTACGCCAAAGTTTCATTGCCTATCACCATAAAAGTCGGATTTAATTTAAACTTCTAATTGACCATGAAACGCATATTTCGATATATCGTCTTGAGCATGACCGCCGTTACCGGCGTGTGTGTCTCGTCATGCGACGACTTCTTTACGACCGACCCCGACAATATCATCAACGTGGGAGACTACATCTCTACCGAGAACGAGATGTATCGGGGCTTCTTGGGTATCATCACCCGCATGCAGAATGCAGGCGACCATGCCATATTCCTTACCGACCCGAGGTGCAATTTCCTCGAAATCGCTCCCAATGCGCCCGTCGCCTTGCAGAATATCTACAACTACGAGCCAACCGACGGTAATGAATACGCCGATCCTACCTGCTATTACGAGATCGTTACCGCCTGCAACGACTATTTCGACAAGATGGCCGAGTATCAGCGTGAGATCGGCTCGTCGATGAGCGAGTCGGCAGCGGCCGATTTCCCCAAGCTCATCAGCAGCGCCGTGCGCATCAAAGTATGGGCTTACTATACGCTGGGGCGCATTTACGGGAAAGCGGTATGGTTCGATGACCCGCTCGAGGAGTTGAAAGACCTCAATGATGCTTCTATCTTCACGCATCTCGACGACATGAAGGCCGTAGCCGACAAGTGCATCGATTTGCTCGATAACGGTATCGAGATCAATGGCACCCGTTATGCCGCCGATCTCGAGATGGAATGGCCTGCATGGATCGACCCCGAGACGCAGAATACCGCCTATGAGTATTGGGACTACCTTACCCCCCCGTGGTTGTTGTTGCGGGCCGAGCTGCTCTCATGGCGTTGTTCCTATCAGGACAACGAGGCCGACTGGCGGTGGATACGCGACAATATCCTGCAATATCTCGATCAGGTTTTCAGTAATCTTTATATCCCACACATGAGTGGAGTGTATGATGATGATAATAAAGGGGAAGCGCGTAGTTATTATGCCTGCAATATCCCCAATCAGCATGGTTATTATCAGATATTCTTTTCCGAGCAGGTAGGTACTTCCCGCCAGTTGATTTGCGGCATCATGTACGATTACGACAACAAGCAACGCAACCGTTTGGTGCAGTATTTCTGCCCCTCTTATCCCGGCAATGGGTTCTATCTGCAACCGTCGCAGTACGGGATCAATCTCTATCCCGAGGATGATATACGCAGTCTCACCCAGCGTCAGGTAATGGCCCCCATCAACGGGCAGACGGCATTCACCAAGTATTATTATAGCCGTCAGGGAGGACGCAATTTCACCTATTTGCGTACCAATATCTTCGAGATACAGCCCACGATCGTACTCTTCCGGGGACACGACTTCCACTTCCTGCTTGCCGAGGCCGAGAATCACCTCGGTAACTGGCATCAGGCCAAGACCATTCTCAACAACGGTCTCGAAAACGAATTCCCCGAACGTAATCTCAATGATGCTCCCGGTTGGGACCCCCGGTATGCCTCTTGGTTTGGTCTCAATGGCGGTTACGGCGACGTAGGTATCGTGGGTATGGTCAAGGGGAAGGAACACAATCTTCCCGTCGAGGACGAGAACAATCCCGGCCAGTTTGTCTATACCGATGACGAAGGCAATGTGATACGCACCGTTACCGAAGAAGAGCGCAAGAAGCTCTACGACCTCGCTCTGGCCGACGAGTATCTGCTCGAATATACCGGCGAAGGCAAGTCATACAGCTATCTCGTGAAGATGGCCGAGCGGTACAGAAATCAAGGCGACGCGCAGGCCGATACCATCGTATCGAACCGTATCGCCCCGAAATACCCCGATGGCGCACAGGCCAAGGTGCGGGCTTCTCTCGCCGGAAATTATTTTATCGATTGGGATTTGACGGGTAAATAATACCCGTCGAATCTTTGTCTCCGAACTCAAAATGATACACCTATGGGAAAGATTGCGACAGAACAAGAGGCCTATAACATAGGCAAAAGGGGGATACCCCGTATCAATGAACCCTGTACGAAGGCACGTGCCCGGGAGTTGGGTTGCGCCATAAAACCCGGCTATTCCTATGCCGGTAACGAACCGGTGGAGTTGGAGGCGTTGTGCAGAAACGAGCGTGCGGCTTTGGCTTGGAACACGATAAAGTTCTATTACACGCATCGCATAGAGAAAGCAAGCGATCCGCTCGAAATAAAAGTGCCGAGAGTAGAACTTATACAAGAGGTGGAAGTTGCGAAGGGCTTTTTTGCCGGTGAGACTGTCGATATATATGGGAACAGTTATTTTAGCGAAAATGACTTTTCTTTGGATGGTATGGTTTGGAAGTGTGCCATTTTTGAAAAGTTGACGGGCGACCATTATTCTACCGGTCAGCAATACGAGCCGTACACCGATGACTTGTGGGAGTTTGAGGGAAACTATTATGATGTGGAGGATTGGGATCACCGTTATGCCGATGCCGCTTTTCGTTTGCCCGATGCGTCCATTCCCGGTTCCGAGTTCGAGTGGAGTTATGTTTTCCGGTATGTGATTCATATAAGTACCGATTCTTCAAGTAAGAGTGTCGATGTAAGTCCTTATATCCTCTATAACCGGTATCGAAGCTATGAGAAACTCCCGAGTCCTACCGACTATTATTGGAGGCCGTTGAGTCTTAACTTGACGGGACTGGAATTCACGGAGTGTGAAGAACCGAAGCCCGATTTCTTCGATTGAACGGGTATATAGGGCGTTTCAAAAACAAATTTGAAATAAAATAGATAATTTTTGGCACGATAGGATATATAGTTCCGAAAAAATATTTACCTTTGATAAAAATCAAAATCCTTATCTTTGCTGTCAAAAATCAAAGATAAGGATACAGTATCTAACCATAAAAAACATCAGAGTTATGAAAAAAATTTTTACGCTTGCTGCCGCTTTCATGGCTACCGCAGTCTCCTTTCAGGCGGCTGCCGATAGTTGGACGGTAACGGACAAGACCGAGTTTCTGTCTGCATGGGGTAACTTGGGACGTACTACCGGAGCCCGGGATACCATTTATTTGGCCGAAGGTTTTAATGCCGATCTCGGTACGATTAAAAATTTTCCAATTGCCGGTAAATTTTGGGTTATCGGTCAAACGGGAGAGTCGGGTACTCGTCCGGTTATGCTGGTAAATTTCGATGCAGAGTCTCCCACGGAAGAAAATTCTGATTTGGGCTTTTATTTTGAAAATGTTAGCATTCAATTCAATAAAGGGGGGGCTTCGGCCGGTTCGGGACAGTTGTTCTATTTCAATAAGAAATATTTCGATGTTGACTCTATTGTATTCCGTAATGTTGAATTTACTAATTATCCGCGTACGATTTATCGCTCGGTTCCTCCCCAAGTAGATGGCGTTTACCAAAAAGCGGGTACTGTTTATTATTTTGAAATGAGTAATTGTATTGTACATAATGCCAATGTCCTTGATAGTAATAAATGGCCGGCGATCTATTTCGGACAAGTACCTATCGAAATAGTTTTCAAGAACAATACGTTCTATGACCTTCCTTACTTGAAATATATTTTTAATATAAACTATATCAGCGATGAGAATGGTCGTAGCGACGGTACTTTGACGTTTGAGAATAATACCGTGATGGTAGGTTCGGCTACCCCGCACGATATTATCAATGTCGGCAATTATATGGGAATGTCTTCGACTTTCTATATCAATAACAATATGCTCCTTTATCCCGACTGGACCGATGAATATACGATGGCTCCCGGAACGAAAAAACCGAGAATCATGGCCGGTGATTATGGTATGGTTTATGCCGCCAATAATGTGATCGAAGGGTATGATAACTGGGCGGCCGGTAATAGCAAAGATGAGGAAACCGGCGATTATACATGGTTGGAAGCCGATACGACCGATAATTACACGATGGCTACGGCCGAATTGGCATGGGACGATTTCTATGACAGAACAAACAAGGATTTCTCCCTTTTGAAAGAGTACAAAGTGTATACGCTCGGCAAAGACATCGAGGGTAATCCTACTTACATCGGCGACGGTCGCTGGTATCTCGACCAGTTCCCTACCAAAGCGGCTGTAAACGTTACCGTAAACGGTTCTACCACCGCTACGCTGAAAATAGAGCCCGAGAAAGCTATCTATTTTGTGGGTGATGAAATCACGCTTAGCGTCGATCTCCACGACGGGTTGAATACTTTCACGGGCTGGAGCGACGGCAATACCGACTTGACCCGCACCGTTACCCTCACCGGCGATCTGAACCTCACGGCCAATGTCGTTTCGGCAAATTATGAAATGTTGTGGGATTTCTGTCAGCTCAAAGACGGTAATAACAAAACGCTTACCCTCCCGTTGGCCGCCAACCACGCTGCCAGTGCCGAGAACCCCGGTACGTTTGGTATCATGACCGTAGAGCACTCGGCCGACAAGGCTACTTATGCCGATACGACATCTTGCCAGACCCGTAACAACAAAGCATATATTTATAATGATAGCAAAGAGCCGGTTCTCTTCATGGCTGCCCTCCTGCGTACCCGCCTCGACTCGGTTGTCGTAGAACAAGAGGAAAAAGCTACCGGTTACAAAGGTGAATTGACCAACGCTTGTTGCAAGAATCCCGATTACTACTACATCAAGTTCTCGACCAAAGGCATGACCGGTGTGAAAGTAGCTTCTGTGATCTTGGCCGAAGCCCGTATGCACAAAACGACGAAAGTGGAATATTCGCTCGACAATAAGACCTACAACACTTTGACGACCGTTACGATCGACTCGGTAGGCGATGCTTGGAGAGATGCCAATATAACTTTGCCCGCAGCTGCCGAAAATCAAGATGCCGTGTATGTACGCTGGATCGGCGATACCGAATCGCCCATTGTAGGTCCGGGTATGGCTGGAACCGACAAAGACGGTAACGGTTATCCCGTATCGAGAAAATACTATACCTATCAGTTCATCGGTAACATCAAAGTAACAGCCGAGACCGGCGGTGCTGCCATCGAAGAACTCGAAGCAGAGGCTGGTGCTGCCCTTGTTGTTGCACAGAATGGCAACCAAGTAACCGTAAGCAACGCCGAGGCTGCTACCGTAGAACTGTACGCTGCCAATGGTGCGCTGGTTGCTTCGCAAGCTGTTATCGACGGTACGGCAACCATAACCTTGCCTGCTCACGGTGTATATTACATCAAGGCCGGTAAAGACGCCAAAGCCGTAGTTTACTAATCCTTGTCATTCCGAATCCGCCAACGGCGGAGTAGGAGTCCTATAAAGAGAGGTGCGGATTTCCGCACCTCTCTTGCTTTTTATGCCTCTTCTTCCCATGTCATTCCGAACGTAAGTGAGGAATCTCCAAAAGAATGCTCTGTCATTCCGAGCGAGGGCGCAAGCCCGACGAGGAATCTCATTCTCTGTCATTCCGAATGAACATGAGGAATCCCCAGCCATGCACATACTTCACTGCGTTCCGTTCAGAATGACAATCGTGTTATTCCGAGCGAATGCGAGGAATCTCATAAAAACCGGGTACGTAATCACGCCCCCGGTTTACTTTTGCCCCTTTCCATAATGTCATTCCGAACTGAGGTCGTAGGCCGAGTGTGAGAAATCTCATACAATGACGCTCGCTTGGCGAGAGATTCTTCACTTCACTTCGTTTCATTCAGAATGACAATGTTCCGTTACTTCTTTCCCGCCGCAAAGAAGTAACCAAGAAAGGTCGCCCGCCGGTTATCGGGTATTCCCGCCCTCTGCTTCGGTCGCCGTCGGGGGCTGCGGAACTCGCTCCGCTCAAACAGTCCTCGCCCTCTTTCCTCTTTCTCCCTCGTTCCGTGCGGCCCGATAAATGCGGGCATGCTTGCTTCTCCATGCAATTGGCCCTTATTTGTGAAACAATGGTGCATCATCGGTCGGAGGTGTTCCTCTGTTGCTCCACTGTCATTCCGAGCGAGGGCGCAAGCCCGACGAGGAATCTTTATGTTATCCCGAACCCGCCACAGACGGTGTGAGGAATCTCATACAATGACGCTCACTTGGCGAGAGATTCTTCACTTCACTGCGCTCCGTTCAGAATGACAACCGTGTTATTCCGAGCAAATGCGAGGGATCTCCAACTATACTCACCTATTGGCAGGGGATTCTTCCTCCCTTCGGTCGTCAGAATGACAGTGCGTGTTACAATTTCCCTCCAATGACAAAAGCGAGCAAGGGCTGTATCGAAACCGATACAGCCCTTGCTCTATAAAAACAGGCCATTCAAAAATCGATCGCCATGATGTAATCATTCATAAAATATCCGTTTCCTATGTCGAAATCTCCGCTCGAAGCAATAGTCATGCCCATGTGCCGATAAAAAGAGAGCGCTGGATTTTTTCTGTTGACATTCAACTCCACTCGTCCGTGTCCGTCGGGGAAAAGCCTTTTTGCCTCATCGAACGCTTTTTCTATCAACGCCCTCCCGGCATGAAGCCTCTGCTTGTCGGGGCAGACATAGATTTTTTGCAAATGCACCAATCGCTCGCCCTGCTGTTCGATCGAGACATATCCCACGCCGTTGCCCGACTTGTCCCGGGCAATAAAGAAGCGATGCCCCGAGTGCATCTGTCGCGACAGGCTTTCTGCGGAGTACATCCACTCATACATGTAATCGAGCTGCTCGGGCGACAAAATATCCCGATAGGTCGGGTAGAAAGTCTCCCGGGCCATGAGCCGTATTTCGGGTATGTCCGATTCGGAAGCTGGAGCGATAACCAGTTCGTTTTCCATTTTCAAATTCCGGGTTTCAAGCGGGCAACGATTTCTTCTATCGACAACTGTTCCTGCGTACCCGCCGACATGTCTTTGACGGTAATTTTTCCCGACGAGATTTCGTCTTCACCTACAAGGGCGACAAAAGGAATCTTTTTGGCATCGGCATAACCCATCTGTTTTTTGAGCTTTCCTGCCTCGGGATAAAGTTCGGCTCGGATACCTGATGCCCGCAAACGGGCCGTATAATCGAGGCAGGCCTCCGCCTCTTTCTCTCCGAAGTTGACAAACAATATCTGGGTAGAATACAGCGAGTCCGACGGGTATAAATCGAGCTGGTTGAGTACGTCGTAAATGCGGTCGGCTCCGAACGAGATACCCACACCCGAAACGCCCGGCATGCCGAATACGCCCGTCAGGTTGTCGTAGCGACCGCCACCGGTAATACTGCCTATCGTTACATCGAGAGCCTTTACCTCGACGATGGCGCCCGTGTAGTAGTTGAGACCGCGTGCCAGTGTCAGGTCTATTTCGAGTGTCGCTTTCAAGGGCGATTTCTCTATCTTGTCGAGGATATATTCCAGCTCCTCTATCCCTTTTATCCCGATTTCCGATGTGGCCAGTTGCGTGCGCAACGTAGTGAGTTTTGCCCGATTGTCGCCTTGCAGAAGGATAATAGGTTGCAACCGGGCGACAGCTGTCTCGTCGAGACCTTTTTCGCGCAACTCCGCATTGACGTTGTCGAGACCTATTTTATCGAGTTTATCGATGGCGACGGTAATATCGACGATTTTCTCGGGCGCACCGATGATTTCGGCAATGCCGCCGAGTATTTTCCGGTTGTTGAGTTTCACGGCCACCCGTATGCCGAACCGGGAGAACACCTCATCGACAAGGCGCAGCAGTTCTACTTCGTTCAGGAGGGAATCCGACCCGACAACATCGGCATCGCATTGGAAAAACTCGCGGTAGCGACCTTTCTGCGGCCGGTCGGCCCGCCATACGGGCTGTATCTGGTAGCGTTTGAAAGGGAATGAGAGCTCTCCCCGGTGCATCACCACGAAACGGGCAAATGGCACGGTGAGGTCGTAACGCAGACCTTTCTCGCACAGTTTCGACGCCAGCCGGTTGGCATTCCGCTCCGTCAGTTCGTCGTCGGAAACATCGGAAAGGAAATCGCCCGAGTTCAAAACCTTGAAAAGTAATTTATCGCCCTCTTCGCCGTACTTCCCCATGAGCGTGGAGAGATTTTCCATAGCGGGCGTCTCGATCTGCTGGAAACCGAAGAGGTGGAATACTTCGCGTATCGTGTTGAAAATATAGTTGCGTTTCGCCATCTCCTCGGGCGAAAAGTCTCTTGTACCTTTGGGTATGGAAGGTTTTGTTGCCATGTAATTTTTTCGATATGTAAGATGATATTGCAAATATACGATATTCCGCAGTTATTTTCTTCTGCCGATGCAAGTTTTCATGCCGTACCCGCTTATCGAGTACGGCGATCGCATTGCCCTGCAACGGTCGGGACGTTGCCTAACGTATCGTTACCTGCGTAGCCCCGAAACCGTATTCCCGGAACGAAGCGTCCTGATACTCGTAATTTTTGTATTTCCGTTGCAGCTCTTCGAGTATGGCCCGGCGCAACACGCCGTCGCCTTTGCCGTGAATAAACACGATTTTCCGGCCTTTCTCACTTTTGTAGCGGTCGAGCGTATCACGGAATGTCTGCAACTGCAATTGCAGCATATCGGCATTGCTCATTCCGGCAGTCGTATCAACCAGTTCGTGGATATGCAGGTCGACCTCGACCGGACCTTCTTTGGGCTGCTTGTGCCGGGCGGGCTTATGCGTTTGCGGCTGCGGCACTTTCTTTTCTTGCATGGCTCTTTCGAGCGACTTGGCGTCGACCGGAATGTCCCCGGCGGGAAGGTCGTTCTCGATAAGCGGAAGCACCCACGCTTTCTCCTCGAAAAATTCGCTCGGGCCGAAAGTGTGCAATTTATAGAATTTCACGGGATCGATGCGTAGGACGGTCGAGACCGGTTCTTTGCAAGCATAGGATTTCCCGCGCTTGTAAGCGACGGCTTGTACCGAGATACGCCCGAAACGGTTGACCGAGTCCTGACCGAAACTTTCGAGATGCACCTGCACATTGGGCTCTACCGTTCCCCGGCTGTACATTGTCCACTCGCCCGTCTCGTCCGAGCCGGCATAGAGATAATCGAGGTAATAATTGCTGTCGTTGATGAGATAAGCATCGAATGTCGTTGAGCCCAACCGGCTGCACGATTCGGGAACGAAAGCCAGATAGAGGCTGACTCGTTCGCCTTTCCGGGTTTCGACGAGCGGCAGTTCGGGTTCGTCGTCATCGTCCGCCGGTTGGGGAGCGACTTGTCTCGCCGTGCGCCGTGCGATTTCCTGCTTATCGGTCGGTACGATGTCGTTATCTTGTTTGCGCCCGCTCTCTATGACGACACATTCGCGGGCAAGTACCGGTGTCTCAAATCCGTCTTCCTCCTCGACGAGCACCACGTCGCGGTCTATGCGACGCACGATTCCTCCGCCCACAGCGTTGAGGAAGCGTACTTTATCTCCTACTTTTACCATAATCATTCGATTTTATAGCACAAAGATGCTTATTTTTGCAGAGATATTCAACATTGTATATGCAAAAACCACAAGATATCCGCATCGACGAGTATGACTACCCGTTGCCCGACGAACGAATCGCCAAATATCCTCTTGCCCGACGCGACGCCTCGAAATTGCTTCTTTATAAGAACGGACAGATTTCGGAATCGACATTCTGCCACTTGCCCGAATTACTACCGGGCGATTCTCTGCTCGTGTGTAACAACACCCGTGTGATTCAAGCCCGCTTGCATTTTAGGAAAGAGACCGGTGCGCTCATCGAGATTTTCTGTCTCGAACCGCTGGATCCGTGCGACTACCTGATGTCGTTCCAAACGACGGGAGACTGCGTATGGCGTTGCTTGGTGGGAAACTTGCGTAAATGGAAAAACGGGCGGTTATCCCGGACTCTGTCGGTCGAAGGGCGGGAAGTAACCCTCCATGCCGAACGGCAGGACCACACCGACAGCGAGACACACGAAATACGTTTCTCATGGGACAACGAGGGGATTACTTTCGCCTCCCTGCTCGAAGCTTTCGGAGAATTGCCCATACCGCCTTATCTCAACCGGGCGACCGAAGAGAGTGATAAAGAGACCTACCAGACGGTCTATTCCCATGTCGAAGGCTCGGTCGCCGCTCCTACGGCCGGCCTGCACTTCACCCCGGAGCTGATGGACACCATCCGCGCCAAGGGTGTCGGCATTGCCGAGGTGACACTGCACGTTGGTCTGGGCA
>OJMI01000854.1_pt1 | contig 37688 bp, 39 predicted proteins | sample 1597131 | NCBI WGS metagenome assembly OJMI01 (sample SAMEA2452116, study PRJEB22498) | human gut metagenome | reverse complement strand
CTAAGTCTCAATTAGTAGCTTAATTAATATGTCCAATATTTTGGGTGCATATCATCTTGATATCGTCTTTTTTTTATTTAGATTTTATTAAATACCTTTAAATTCAAAGGAGAAATGTTTATCTTCATTTTTTGTGATATATTCATCAAGAGTAGGTGCACCCCAAGAATCATCACCGCCAACACCGTACATACCAGCAGAAGCTCTGAGAACTGTATGATGTGGTCTAGCTAAATCATAATGATGTCTAGCATTTTCAATTTCATGTGGATTGTATGGAAGAGCAGAAGCTTCAAATGGAGTTGCAGAAGAAATTCTAACACCTCTACCGCGTCTATCTGTTACTTCAAACCAACGAACATCACAATGGTTTCCACATTCTTGTGGTACTAAATATGGCTGGATTTCATCTTGTGTTGTAGTAGTGAAGATACCTAATTTGCCACCTTCTTTACGGTCGATATAATTATCACATGGACCTAAACCATAGTATTTGATTTGGTCATAGTCAACTGGAAGTGTAAAGAGCATACCAAAATCAGGAATAGCAGGAAGACCTTCTACTTTTTTGTAATCCATATCAACTTTAACAACGCCATCACCTGTAACAGTATAAGTTACTACTACATGAGCTACTGGTCTTGTTGCGAGTTCATAAGTATATTTTACAGTTGCAGATTCAGTACCATTTTCAGATACTTGCATATCTACACATTTAGTGTACATACTTGCTAATTTCCATTGAGCTGTATCAAATGGCATACCGCAACCATTATCATTGTCGATAGGTGCTCTCCAGAAATTCATTTTAGGGAATTCTTCAATGAGTTCTACGCCATTATATTTATAAGAAGTAAGCATTTTTCTATCAGCAGAGAACATAACGCTGAAGCCTTCACCTTTTACGCCAATATTGAAATCGGATTTAACGACTTTAATTGGAGCCACTGCTTTTTTATCTGCTTTGCCTTCTTTTGTGAATACATATTGACCGAAAGCTACTTCATGACCACAATTTGCCCAAATAGTTGCTTGTTTCAATACTAAAGAAGCTGTAACTACATATTCACCTGCGCCAAATGTAGGTAATGTATAAGCCACTTCACCTGTTTGGCCTGCATTGATATCAGCAGTTAATTTTTTCTGCCAAACATTTTTACCATTTTTAGCTAAAGCAATAATTAAATCATAATCACTTGTATTTGTGAATAAAGATTTATTGATGATTTTTACACCAGTTTCACTTGGAACGAGTGTGAAGTTTTGATAATTGAATTTAACTTCTTGTAATTTAGAAGTTGGTGCATGATCTGCAAATACGATACCATTACCAGAGAAGTTGTAATCGCATGGTCTATCGCCAAAATCACCACCATAATTCATTACATCATTGCCATATAAATCTCTAGTCCAGATAGCTTGGTCTGCAAAGTCCCAAATAAATCCGCCTTGATATAATGGTTCTTCATCAGTTAAATCAGTGTATTTATGCATACCACCATTACTGTTACCCATGGAATGAGTATATTCACAGCAAATAAATGGTTTTTCTCTATATTTAGATAAGAATTCTTTTATCTGTGCTACTTTTGTATACATCTGACTTTCCATGTCGCTTGTGCCATCATAACGACGTTCATCAGGCATAGCCAACAATACCATTTTCCCGCTTGCTTCATTAACACGGTCCCAGCAAATGCTTTCATAATGAACTAAGCGAGATGGGTCAGCTTTACGGAAGTATTCAGACATATCATAGATATTTTTACCACCATAAGATTCATTACCACAAGACCAAATAATGATACTAGCATGGTTTTTATCGCGTTCAAGCATGGATTTTGCTCTATCCAATACTGCTTCATGCCAATGTGGATGATCATTTGGTACAGTGTTTTTATCACAGCGTACGCTTCCACGAATTTGCCAAGAACCATGTGTTTCCATATTTGTTTCATCAATTACATAGAAACCATAGATATCGCAAAGTTCATATAATTTACTGTTATTTGGATAGTGAGATGTTCTGATAGCATTGATATTATTTAATTTCATAATATCTAAATCATGAGCGATTTTGCTTTCAGGAATAGCACGACCATAGTAACAATCGAATTCATGGCGGTTAACACCTTTAAATACAATGCGTTTGCCATTGATTTTCATGATATTGCCGTCCATTTTAAATTCTCTAAAACCAATGTTTTGTGGAATGATTTCTACTACATTATCATTTTCATCTTTTACAGTGAAAGTAGCTTTATAAAGATTTGGATATTCTGCACTCCAAAGTTTTACGTTTTCAACATCTGCTGTAAATACGCTTGTAGCACCTGTAATTTCTTGAACTGTATCAATTACTACATTTTCTTCATTATCTACTAATTTAACTGCTAATTTTTTAGCATTTTCATTATTCCATTTGAAATCAATAGATAATTTACCATCTTTATAATCATTGCAAGGAGTTGCATGAATAAATAAATCATCAACATGAACTTGTGGTTTTGTATAAAGATATACATCGCGATAAATACCGCTAAAGCGCCAGAAATCTTGGTCTTCAAGCCAGCTAGCAGAGCTGAAACGATAAACCTGTACTGCTAATTTATTTTCACCTTCAACGAGATAAGGTGTTAAATCAAATTCTGATGGTGTACAGCTATCTTCGCTATAGCCTACAAATTTGCCATTGAGCCATAAAGCCATTGCACTATCTACGCCCTGGAAAGATACAAATACTTCATTCCAGCCTTGTGGCACTGTAAAATATTTTACATAAGATGCGATTGGATTATTTTCTGTAGGAATTTCGCCTTCGTTTAATTCTTCATGACCGTCCCAAGGATAAGCTACATTTGTATATTGAGGTTTGCCGTAACCTTCCATTTGAATATGTGCTGGAACACGAATTGTATCCCAAATTTTGCAGTTATAATCTGCTTTTTCAAAACCTTCAATACGAGATGCTAAATTTTTTGCATAAGAGAAATACCATAATCCATTTAAAGATTGACGCATGGACATTTCTTCATTGAGCATTTCTTCTTCATTAGCATAATAATGATGGTCGCTATGTGCAGGTAGACGATTATCTGCAAAATATGTTGAGTCTGCCAATTTACTTATGTCGAAAATTTTTTGTTCCATAAAATATCCTCCTAAAAATTCTTATTACTTTGTTATTTCTATATAAGTATTGAAAAACCTTGCATCTAATTTAAATAAATTATTATATTATCTCAATAATTCAAAATACTTTTACTAAATGCTCAGTATGTAAACGTTTGCTTTAAAATATATAAAATATTTCAGAATTATAAAAAATATAATAAATTTCGAATTAGAACTTATTTATATTATATACAAATAGACAGAAAAATATGTAATATGTTAAACTAAATAATATAACATTTTGAAACAGGTGATTTTATGCCTCTAAAAATCAGAAAAACAATTTTACGTGAACCATTTATTTTTGATACTATAGGAAATCATTGGGAACAACCACCTGTCTATCGTCCAAAAGGATATCCATTATATCATTATTTACAGACAGAAACAGGCTGTGGTGTAGTAGATATCCAACAAAAACAATATACATTAAATGAAGGCGAAGGTATTTTAATCGCACCTTTTACACCACATTCATACAGCGGTAAAACTAAACAATGGATAACATCTTTTATAACTTTCACAGGAATTATTGAAAGCACTATTCCGCAAATATTAGGAAATCACAAAGCTATTTTCATCAATAAAGAACAAGGCATTGCTATCGGAAAATTAATCTGTGATATGACAGATAGATATGAAAATCCTTCTATTGAAGCGAATTCATTTTCCATTGATTGCTATAAATTACTGATGCATTTTATGGATAATGTCAATTTCAACAATTTACTAAATGAGCCTTTATATCAAAAATATGTATTACCTGTAATTAAAGAAATCGAAACTTCCTATGCTAGTGAAATCACAGTGCAAAAATTAAGCCAACAAGTGTATGTTACACCACAATATTTATCGCGCTTATTCTCTAAATTCTTAGGTTGCTCTGTCTATAAATATCTGACAAATTATCGTATCAACAAAGCAAAAGAATTATTACTAACTCATCAACGCATGGAAATTCAACAGATTTCTCAATTAGTAGGCTTTTTAGATACTAGCCATTTTATTGCTATGTTTAAAAAATTTACAGGAATAACACCTCTTGATTTTCGCAAACTCAATTAAAAAAAGCTAAGATTAATGGTTTTTATCATTAATCTTAGCTTTTATTTTTATTATTTACCTGTATCTGCCATGCGTTTTGCTAAACGTTTTTTATCAGAATATCTTCTAAATGTAACCCAAAGTGGGCTGGCAATGAATATAGATGTATATGCACCGCAGAAGAAACCTATCAATAAAGCAAAGGCAAAATCTTTTGTTGTATCTCCGCCAAAGAAATAAAGTGCAAATGTAGCAAATAATACTGTAGATACTGTATAAATAGAGCGAGTCATAGTCTGATAAATACTTGTATTTACAAGTTCTACAATATCGCCATTTTTTCTAAAATGCAATTTTAAATTTTCGCGGATACGGTCAAAAATAACGATAGTATCATTTATAGAGTAACCGATAATTGTAAGTAATGCTGCTACAAATGAAGAGTCTATTTGACGCTGAGTAAGTGCAAAAGCACCAAGTACAATAATTACATTGTGTACTAAGCCTAATACTGCTGAAATACCGAATTTAAATTCAAAACGATAAGATACATAAGCAATGATCAATAACCATGAAATAATTGTAGCATATATAGCATTCATGATAAGTTCAGTACCCATTGTAGCACCGACTTTTTCTTCACGAAGCACTTGATATGCACCTAGTTTATCAGTTAAACCGGCCATTACTTCTTTACGTTCTTGTTCTTCTAAATCTACAGTTCTTATCATTACATTTTCAGATTCTGTAGATGAACTAGATTCTCCAGAAAGCTGAATTGTACTATTGCTCAAATTATATTCATTTAAAACAGCACGTACATCATTTATATTTACAGCCTTTTCAAAGCGTAAATCCATGATAGTACCACCAGTAAAGTCAATACCCATATTAAAGCCACGAGTTACCATGAAAAACAAGCTGGCAATAATCAATAATGAAGATATTGCATACCATATCTTGCGTTTACCAATAATATCAAATCTAGCCATTATTTCATGTCACCGTCCTTTACTTTATGACCTAAAGATACACCATAAATACGTGGGTCAGTGAATAATCTAGCTGCAATCAAATGTTTAAGCATAAACTGTGTTAATGTGATAGCTGTAAACATACTGATGACAACACCAAGACCTAAGGTAATGGCAAAACCACGAATTGGACCTGTACCAAAGAAGAATAATACTGCTGCTGCAATAATTGTAGTTAAGTTTGAGTCAAAAATTGTAGTAAAGGCACGTTTAAAACCTGAATCCATCGCCATGCGAAGTGTCTTGCCAGCTTTTACTTCTTCTTTGAAATGTTCAAAGATAAGTACGTTGGCATCAACCGCCATACCGATAGACAAGATAATACCCGCCACCCCTGGAAGCGTGAGCGTAGCATCTAATAACTTAAGCACGAATAATAAAATTATTACATAAGCCATCAAGCTTAAATTTGCAATCAAACCAGAAACACGATAGAAAAGTAACATAAATACAAAAATCGCACCTACACCAACAGTGAATGCAAATACGCTTTTATCTTTACTATCTTGACCAAGTGTTGGGCCTACTGTACGAGTTTCTATAATATCAACTTTTACAGGAAGTGCACCAGAACGTAAAAGCACTGCTAAATTATGTGCTTCTTCAAGATTTCTAGAACCTGTTATTACTGCTTTACCACCAGTAATTGGTTCATTAACACGTGGAGCTGTTAAAACTTCACCATCAAGTAAAATAGCAATTGTTCTGCCTACATTCGCAGAAGTTAAATCAGCAAATTTTTGAGCACCTTCATCAGTGAATTCAATAGCTACTTCATTTTGATTATTTTGTGTAGTTTGTTCTCTAGCATCTTTTAAATCTGTACCGCTTAAAACAGTATTGCCTTCTTCATCTTTAAATTCAAGCATAGCTGTTTTACCAAGTACAGCAATAGCTTTATCTGGGTCTTTAACCCCAGGAAGCTCAATGATAATACGGCGTTCGCCTTCACGCTGAATGATTGGCTCTGTCAAACCAAGTTCATTTACACGTTTTTCCATAATTTTTACTACACGGTTCATAGCATCATCATTAACTTGTGCTTGCTCTGTATCTACACCTTCTAAAACGACATGAGTACCACCTTGAAGGTCTAAACCTTGTCTTATTGAGCCAGCTAGTGGTGCTATAAATGCAGCAAAAACACCAACGATAACAATAATTACCGCTAATAATTTCAATAAAGGATTTTGTTTCAAAATATCTTCCCCCAATATCCTTATAATTATCTGTATTTTATAGTAGTATTTTCTGTCAAAATCATATCTACTTTGATATCGTAATCGTCTTTGATTACTTCATCAACTAATTGACAATCATATACTGCTGCTATTTTTTTAGCGTTGATAGCTTTTACTAAATATCTATCATAATAGCCACCACCCATACCGAGTCGATAACCTTTTTTATCTAGTCCTACAGCAGGCACTAAAATAAAATCTATATCTTGTGGCTTTACAATTCTTAGATTTTCTTCTTTTACTGTCAAAATATTATATGCACCTACAACTAATTCATCTAAAGATTTTATTAAAGTCGCTTGCATTATTTTCATATTTTTATCAGTAATATAAGGCAGGCAAATTTGTTTGCCTGCCTTGAGAGCATTTACTATTAATTCTTTTGTCTGAAATTCATCAGGCATTGAAGCATATAAAAAACATATCTGAGAATTTTTATATTCCTCAAGTTCTACAATTTTCTTTGTAATTACTGCTGAATACTCATTTTTCTGGATTAATGTTAACGCTCTTCTTTTTGCTAAAAGTTCTTTACGTTGAACTTTTTTATTATTTGTTAGCTGGGTTAGCATTTGTTTTTTCCTGAGTTAAATCTCTAGCTACAGCAGCACTGCTGATTTTAATTTCTACATTATCAGCAATTCTAATTCTAATGAAATCAGATTTTTCTAAATCAATATAAGTAATTTCCCCATGGATACCACCTATAGTTAAAATACGATGACCTACTTTTAAATTATCCATCATTGTATTGCGTTGTTTTTGTTGTTTTTTCTGTGGACGATAAAGTAAGAAATAGAAAATTATTACCATTAATACTATTGGTCCATAGGAATAAAGACTTGCCATCATTGAATCACTCATAAAAAAATTCTCCTCATCATAAAAAATTATATTAATTTATTTTATATTAGCTATAGTATAGCATAATACCTCTATTTATTTACAAATATTCCTCAAAATTTACACAGATTTTGCATTGAATGAGAAATTAGCTGTAAATTTGCGATAAAATTCTGGGAACCTATCTTCCATGATAGATTGACGCATCTGTCTCATAAAGTCAATTAAGAAATGAAGATTATGGATTGTTAATAAACGTAAACCAAAGATTTCATTTACACGGACTAAATGACGAATATAAGCTCTAGAATAATTTCTGCAAGTATAGCAATTGCAATGTTCATCAATTGGGTGGAAATCATGCTCATACTGTGCATTTTTTATTACTAAACGGCCATTCCATGTCATAGCTGTTCCATTTCTAGCTACACGAGTAGGGTATACACAGTCAAACATATCTATACCTCTCATTACACCTTCAACTAAACAATCTGGCGTACCTACACCCATCAAATAACGTGCTTTATTTTGTGGTAAATGTTCCAAAGTGATATCGAGCATTTCATACATCAATTCTTTTGGTTCACCAACACTTAAACCACCAACAGCATATCCAGGGAAATCCATATCCACTAAACGATTAGCACATTCGATACGTAAATCTTTATACATACCACCTTGTACGATACCGAATAAACCTTGATTTGAATTTGTCATCGTATCTTTACAACGCTGTGCCCAACGAAGTGTAAGCTCCATAGACTCACGAGTATATTTGAAATCAGCAGGATATGGTACACATTCATCAAATGCCATGATTATATCTGCACCTAAATCCATTTGTGATTGTGTAGCAATCTCTGGAGATAAAAACTTTTTAGAACCATCGATATGAGAACGGAAAGTTACACCTTCTTCAGATATTTTACGTAAATCGCCTAAACTAAATACCTGAAATCCGCCACTATCTGTCAAAATAGCTCTATCCCAATTCATAAATTTATGCAAACCGCCAGCTTCTTTCACAAGCTTAGAGCCAGGACGCAAAAATAAATGATAATTGTTACTTAAAATAATTCCAACACCCATTTCTTTTAATTCTTCCGGTGCTAAAGTCTTAACACTAGCCTGAGTACCAACAGGCATAAAAATAGGTGTATCAAAACTACCATGTGGTGTGTGAATACGACCAGCACGTGCTCCAGTATGTGGACACTGCTTTATAAGTTCATAAGTAATTGCAGGTTTCATTATGCCTCCAAGATAAATATATTTATTCGTTTTCCTTTTAAATAAAAGAAAATGAACTAAAAAGAAAATTTTCCTAAAAATAACTATCTTATTCTATAAACATAGCGTCGCCAAAACTAAAGAAACGGTATTTTTCTTTTACTGCTTCTTCATAGGCAGAAAGTACATATTCTCTGCCAGCAAAAGCGCTGATTAACATGATTAAAGTTGATTTTGGTAAATGGAAATTAGTGATAATAGAATCTACGATTTTAAATTTATAGCCAGGATAAATAAAAATGCCTGTTTCTTCTGCTATTGGAGAGATAGTGCCATCTTCTTTCGCAGCTGATTCTAAAGTGCGGATAGATGTTGTACCTACAGCGATTACTCTACCACCATTAGCTTTAGTTTGATTGATAATATCTGCTGCTTCTTTTTCAATATGGTAGAATTCTTTATGCATTACATGGTCTTCAATATTATCTACATTTACAGGGCGGAAAGTGCCAAGACCTACATGAAGTGTTACAAAAGCTAAATTTACACCCATTTCTTTTATTTCCGCTAATAATTCTTTTGTAAAATGAAGACCTGCTGTTGGTGCTGCTGCTGAGCCTTCTTCTCTTGCATATACAGTTTGATAGCGATTTTTATCTTCTAATTTTTCATGAATATATGGTGGAAGTGGTGTTTCACCCAATCTATCCAAGATTTCTTCAAAGATACCATCAAATTTAAATTCTACAATACGACCGCCAAAATCTGTATGACCTACAACTTCACAAGCAAGCTCATCACTAAATTCAATGATATTACCTAATTGAGCTTTTTTACCTGGTTTTACTAAAACTTCCCATTGATTAGTATTTGTTAAACGCTTTAATAAAAATACTTCAACTTTACCGCCTGTTTTTGCTCTATGACCAATAAGACGAGCAGGCATTACCTTTGTATCATTAAATACTAAAGTATCACCTTTGCGTAAATACTGTTTAATATCATAAAAATGTTTATGTTCTATAGTTTTTTCTTTGCGATTTAACACCATCAAGCGTGAATGGTCACGTTTAGCACATGGTGTTTGAGCTATTAATTCTTCTGGAAGATTATAGTCAAACTCATTTAATAGCATTAAATATTATCCCCTTTATTTTTATTTATACATATCTTTTATATTTACATCACTATAATAATGATATAAAATTTGCTGATATTTTTTACCTTTATCCGCTAAAGATTTTGCCCCCCATTGAGACATTCCCAAACGATGACCAAAACCACTGCCTTTAAAAATCAATTTTTTATCAGCTTTATCAATTTTTAAAGTATCGCCTTTAGCTTTTTTATTACCTTCTAATTCTATAGTAAAATTGCTACTTTTTAAACCCAATAAACTGCGAAGCTGTGTCTTGGTCAATTCCACAGATTTTTTATTACTGCCTATAAATTTTACAACTTGCGGTTTACTTGCTTTATTTGGATTTTTTTTCAATCCACTAAAATCTATTTCTTTTATTGTACCAATATCACTATATGAATTTTTTATAGATTTACTTAAATTATCTACTGTTACAGATACTGCCCAACTTTGATATGGAGATTGTTCCTCTTTATCTTCTACTGCTCTCAAATAAGGCACATTGACATTCCATACATTGATACTGTCATCAGTTTGACCACCTGAAGCTGCATGAAATACTGAACATATAGGTTGATTTAAATAAACAATGACTTCTCCTTTTGTAGCATCTATAGCTTTATTCGTAGTCGCAGCTTCTGAATCCATACCACCATAAACTTGGCAATCTGTTGTTACACAGACGTCAAAACCTTCTTTTGTATGTTTTCGATCAAGCTTATCGTATAAAGCAAAAGTTCTAGCAGCTACAGCTTGAGCTTTCAAAGCTTCTATATTCCAGCTAGCAGGCATTTCTTCTGGTACGACACCATATAAATATTCATCAATTAATAAACGATTTATCACTGTAAGCCCTGCTTTATGCGGTTGAATAATCAAATTTCCCCTATAACGTTTGCCATTGACAATTACAGGGGCATTATCTTTGACTGCTACCACTAAAGTAGTAGTTTCCTTACCTTTTTTATTGACATAAACAGTTCTATCTTTTTGACGAATATTTACTTCATTCATCTTTTTAAATTTATAATTTACTTTATTATCGACATCTTTGACCACAAAATCATCATTTGCTGTAATTACAACTTCTTGTACTCCCTGTAATAATCCTACTCTTACATATGGAGCTGATGACTGTGCTGATACTACTTGTATATTATTTACAAATGCACAACAGCATAATAGACAAATAAGATATAGATATTTTTTCATATTTAATATCCTCTTTTATTTTTTATTCTATTTTTATTTATTTTAGATTTGACTGTTTTCTTCTGTCCAGAATATGTTATCTGACAATAAATAAAGAAAATCAACGCTAAAATAAATGCTACTAAACTAGTTGTCTGTGCAGATGTAAAGCTTAAAAATACAGGAGTAGCATAATCGCCACGCAAAAATTCCAAGCCAAAGCGAGCTAAACTATATAACATTATATATAAAGAAAAAGCTTGACCTTTGGCATGAGGAAAAGCTCTAAAAATCAACAATAGAGCAAAAATCACAAAATCAATTTGACCTTCCCATACTTCAGCAGGCCATAATGGTTGAGCACCATACGTATGATAAGCAAGTGTTGTTTCTGGATAAATAATACCAAAATTGCCACCAGTTGGCGCACCAAAAGCATCACCATTTAATAAATTAGCACAACGGCCAATGGCTTGCCCTAAAATAATTGCAGGAGCTACGATATCAGCTAGTGCTAAGATATCTATTTTATGACGTCTAGCATAAATAATTCCTGCTCCCACGCCAAAAACAATACCACCTTGAATAGCCATACCACCTTGCCATACATAAAAAATTTCACTTAAATGATGACTATAATACGCCCAATCAAAGAAAAATACATCCCACAATCTAGCGCCCACAATACCAGCGATACCACTATAAATACCGATATCTACAATATGATTGTGCCATCTGCCATCTTGTTTTGCTAAGAAATAAGCCACACCTGTTGCCAAAATAATACTCAAAGATAAAATCAGACCATATGCTCTTATCGGAAAATCACCAACAAAAAATAAATATTGGTGCATACTATCACCTCAGTATATTATTTTATATTGGTCAAATCTGTTATCCACATGATTTCAGCATCTTCACCATCTTCATAATACCCACGACGGCGACCTACAGATTTAAAACCTAATGATTCATACAAATGTATTGCTCCTTTATTACTTGGTCGAACTTCTAAAGTCATAGCATTTGCCTTTCTTTCTTGAGAAATCTTGATGATTTCCTTCATCATCAATCGACCTATACCTTTATTTTGATATTCAGGAGTTATAGCTACATTTGTTATTTGAGCTTCATCAAATAATATCCAAACACCTACATAGCCAATGACTCTTTCGCCATCTAAAGCTAATAAATAATAAGCTTTATCATTAGAAGCTTCCTGCCAAAAAGATTGTCTTGACCACGGCATATCAAAACAAGATTTTTCTACAACTTCCACAGCACTTGCATCTTCTGGAGTCATTTTACGAAAATTTATTTGCATATTTTCACCTTATAAATCTGTTAATTTTTCGCCATGGCGTTTTTCCCATAAAACTTCAGCTTCTGAACGGCGAATATATACAGGTTCTAAATCCATGATATTATCATAATCTTCATTTTCAAATCTAGCTTTTGCTGCCATAGCCACATTACTTGCTCTAGGCATACAAAGATGTGGTAAACCTAAAGAAACATTTTCATATTGAGCGATTATTTCTGCTTTCTTCTGAGCGATATCTCCTACAAATACTACTGGTTTATCCAAAGTAGCACAATATTTTACCACTTCTTCAAAATCCATCACGCAAGTTTGTTTTTTCTCATCAAAGCCCTTGCCATTCCACTCATACAAAGCAAAATAAGCATTGCTTTTTTGTGCATCTAATACACTTGCCACATATACACCTAGCACTGGATAATGATAAGCCATAGCCTCTAATGAAGATACAGCCACTACAGGAATGGATAAAGCATATGATAACATTTTAGCAGTAGCAAGACCTATGCGTAGCCCTGTAAAAGAGCCAGGCCCTATGCTTATAGCTACACCTGTTAAATCAGATTTATCCATATGTGCAATTTTTAAAACATCTTGCACATGCCCTAATAAAACTTCTGATTGGGGTAATTTTAATTGCATGATAATCTCTGCAACTAATTTATCTTTTTGCACAATAGCAGCACCTGAAACTATTGTTGAAGTATCAATCGCTAATATTGCCACAGTGCTTCAACTCCTCATAAATATTTTTATATTTTTGACCTTCAAGATTGATAGTAATTATACGCTTTTGTTCACTATCGCCACGCTCGATTTTTAAATGCAAATAATCTTCTGGCATATAGGCAAAAAATCTATCTGGCCACTCAATCAATACTACTTCATCTTCAACATCAGTATACTCGTAAAAACCGATTTCCTCTAAATCTTCTGATTGCTCTAAACGATATAAATCAAAATGATATATACGCTTTTTACCTTCATATACATTCATTAAATTAAAAGTAGGACTTGTAACGATTTCTTTTACTTTTAATGCCTTACATAAACTTTGTGTAAATAAAGTTTTACCTGCACCTAAATCACCTTCAAGACAAATTATCAAATTATCTTGAATTAAATTTGCTATCTTTTCACCTAAAAGACTTGTTTGTTCAGGTGAATTTGTAGTTATTGTAAACATATTTCACCTCAAAAATTCATTTTAATCATATTATTTAAAATCATCAACTACGCAAATACTAGCACCTGTTTTTCTTGCAGCGGCTAAGCCTACGTCAGAGTCCTCAAAAATAATGGTGTCTTCTGGCTTAACCTTAAAATATTCCATTGCTTTTAAAAATCCTTCTGGGTCTGGCTTGCCATTTTTCACATCATCAATAGTAAAAATAACATCAAATAATTCTAATCTGCCAAAATAACGCAAAATATCTTTAGAATTACTTGAACCACTTGTTACTACAGCTGTATGATATTCATTTTTCATAGCTTTAATAATATTAAACAAATGAGTATTTTCTGTAGCATATTTTAGATTTTCTTCATAATATAATTTCTTAGCATCATGAATTTCTTCAAAACGATTTTCAGGAACACCCATTATCGGTAAAAATCCACGATAAGTAGGGCCCCAACATTTTTCAACATATATATCGTAATCAAAAATCACAGGTAATCCAGCTCTTTCAATAGCTTCACGATATGCCATATAATTCACTCTGCGCGTATCAAATAAAGTACCATCTAAATCACAAATAACTAATTTACTTTTTTCCATTAAAAATCCCCTTAGGTTATTTAAAATCTATCATTATTTTTTACAATATCTATGTTATTCTATCACATCTAAAGATACTTGTCTTTTATATCTATGGTTTTTCTTGCAAACAACTTTATTTTCTTCCCAAAATAATAAAGCTACTTTCGATTTTATCTCTAAATCAAAAGTAGCTTTATTTTATATTCATACTTAGTCAATTAATTTATTTGCTCTAAGTACAGTTTTTATACTTTCTGCACTAAAATGAAGAGCTTTTAATTCATCTTCTGGTAAATCTATAGCTAATCGTTTTTCTACACCATTTGCACCAATGATACTTGGCAAACTAAGTGCTACATCTGTTAAGCCATATTCGCCTTCAAGCGGAGTAGAAACTGGTGTTACACAACGTTCATTAAACATAACAGCACGAGCTAATCTACAAGCACCCATTGCTATACCAGTATTTGTCCAACCTTTAGACAATAATACATCATATGCTGTATTTACTACTCCCTGAGCTATAGCTTTTTTATCAAAATCACTGTTATGATCATAATATTTATCTAAATCAGCTAAACGCACACCGCCAATGCTAATTGTAGACCATGCAGGAAAAGCAGAATTACCATGTTCACCAAGCATAAAGCCCTGAACATCTTTAGCATCAACATTATAATGATTTGCTATGATGCGTTTTAAGCGAAGTGTTTCTAAAGTAGTCCCTGTACCGAATAATTTTCCTTTTTCATAACCGAATTTAGTAGCTGCCAAATATGTAGTTACATCAAGCGGATTAGTAATCATGATAAAAGGTGTATTTTTTGTATATTTTGTAACCTCTGTCATGATTTCGCCAATAACTTTTACATTTCGTTCTGCAAGTATTAATCTGTCTAATTTTTCCCCAGGTAAGATACTAGGGCCACCAGAACAAATAATTATATCAGCATCTTTACACTGACTAAAATCGCCTGAATAAACTTTCATACCTGGTACATACGTACAAGGTGTCGCATGAGTTGCATCTAAAGCTTCGCCATGAGCTACTTTTTCATTAATATCTATACATACAATTTCAGCAGCTAAATTCATTGCCATTGCTTGTGTTAATACAGCTGAACCTACATGACCAAGACCTATAATTGCCAATTTACTCATTTTCATTCTAATTACCCCCATATCACAAAACCATTAATCTTATTTTATTAAATAAATGGTTCGATTTTTTATGATATAGCAAATAATCTTCATTGTCAACATGTAAACTAGTTTAGTCTTTTTTCTTTTCAAAAATTTTCGCCATCATTTTCTTTACAAGTCTTACACTTTGATCAAATTTTTCCGTATCACTATCTGATAAATCAGTCGTGCTTTCCATAAAAATAAGTCTTTGCGATTTTTGATGTTCCTTTAAAAAATTTCTACCTTTTTCACTCAAAGAAATTTGACTATATCTTCTATCCTTACTTAAACAAGTCTTTTTAATAAATTCTTTTTTCACTAATTTATCAATGATAGGACTCATTTGTTGTTTTGATATAGATAAATGTTTTGCCAGCTCTGTTACAGTAGCAAATGTATCCTCTTTTTCAAAAAGATAATACATTACTGCAAAGTGATTGAGTGGTAATGGCAAAGCTGCAGTTCGCCATAATTTGTGATTATAAGTCATCATAATATCAAACAAATCAAAATAAATATCTGATATCTTTCTGCTATTCTTCTCCAAAAATTTCTCTCCCTTTGTCAAAATTTAATAATAAAAAATTTTATTTTTTCAAAGATTAAAACCAGATTAAAAACTGTCTTCAAGAGTGCAAAATTCTTGACTTTTCAATAGATATACTATACTATAGAACACGATAATAGTAAATACTTGTGTACTATCAGCTATTTATAAAAAATCTAAAAAGCTGATTATAAAGCTGTGCTAAAGCACAGCTTTTGAAATTTATCAAAGGAGGTTTAATAATTTTGGCCACACAATCAAAGAAAAAAGCTGTTATCCTAGTTGTAGCCATAGTAGTTATAGCACTTATTGGATATCTTGCATATTCTAAGTTAACAGCTACATCACAGGGCAACAAAACAGCAGGTGGTCCTGCAACTGTAAAAGCAATGCAGGTAATCAAACGTGATACACCACTTAATTATGAATATGCTGGTAATATCAAATCAACAGACGAAGTAAAAATCACTTCTCGTGTTTCAGGCACAATTGTTGAAAAATATATTACAGGTGGCGAATTCGTACAAGCAGGTCAACCACTTTACAAAATTGACAGTCGTCAATATGAAAGTACATTGCTCTCAGCTCAAGCAACATTAGCTCAATCTCAAGCTAATTATCAAAACGCTTTAGCTACATTACAAAATGCTCAAGTAGATAATAATCGTTACCAAACATTATTATCTCAAAACGCAATTTCCGATCAACAAGCTGCAACTCAACAATCTCAAGTAGAAGCTTTAACTGCATCATTGCAAGCTCAGCAAGCAATCATTGATTCCAATGCTGCTCTTGTAAAAAAAGCTCAAGAAGATTTAGATGATACAGTTGTTTATGCCCCAACTTCTGGTAAACTCGATATCAATGATATTGATGTAGGTGCTTATGCTACTGCTGGAAGTACAGTTCTTGTAACAATGGGCTCTGTAGACCAGGTATATGCTCAATTTAATGTAAGTGAAAATGAATATTTAAATCTTGCATCTTTCTTTAATAGTGATACTAACAATGTAACTATCACTTTAAGTGATGGTACAGAATATCCTGTTTCTGGTCACCTTGTGCAAGTAGACCGTTCTTTAACTACAAATACTGGTACACTTGCAATCAATGCTTTATTTGATAATCCAGATGGTCTTTTACTTCCTGGTATGTTCGCTCGTGTAAAAATTTCTGGACAAGTAATTCCAAATGCTACTTTAATTCCACAACGTGCAGTACAACAAGTTCTTGAAAAAACTTTCGTAACTGTAGTAGGTCCAGACAATAAATCTGTAAGTAAAGCTGTTACTTTAGGTGATAAAGTTGGTAGTTATTGGATTGTTAAAGATGGTTTAGATGCTAATGACGTTGTTGTTGTTGAAGGTCTTACTAAATTACAAGAAGGCGTTCCTCTTAACGTCACTATGGTAACTCCTGAAGAATTAGGTTTAACTTTTTAATCAGGGGGTGCTATAATTGTCAAGATTCTTTATAAATCGTCCGATATTTGCTATTGTTATATCTTTAATCATTGTAATCTTAGGTACAATTTCTGCTTTTAACTTACCAATAGCACAATATCCACAGATTTCTCCACCTACAATTACTGTAAGCACAACTTATACAGGTGCCAATGCTGATACCGTAAATGAAACTGTCGCTCAAGTAGTTGAACAGCAAGTAAACGGTGTTGAAGGCATGGACTATATGAGTTCTACTGCTTCAAATGATGGTAGATATAGCTTACAAGTAGTCTTCAAATTAGGTACTGATGGTGATATGGACTCAGTAAAAGTACAAAACAATGCTTCTACTGCTGAACCAAGCTTACCAACTGATGTTCAAACATATGGTCTTACTACTCGTAAAGCCTCTAGTGATATGGCAATGGTATTGACTTTAACATCACCTAACGGTACTTATGATAGTGTTTTCTTAAAAAACTATGCTGATATTTATCTCGTAGATAAAATCAAACGTGTTCCAGGTGTTGGGGACTTAAACGTATTCGGTGCTGACTATGCAATGCGTCTTTGGATCAATCCTGATAAATTAGCGGAACTTGGTCTTACTGTAGCTGATGTTGTCAGTGCAGTAAAAGAACAAAACATTCAGGCTCCTGCTGGTACAATCGGTCAGATGCCTGCACCAAAAGACCAAGAATTCCAATATACAGGTAAAGTTCAAGGTCGTTTAATAACACCTGAAGAATTTGGAAACATTATTATTCGTTCTGATAATAATAGTGGTTCCTTCGTTCGTGTAAAAGATGTTGCTAGAGTAGAAACTGGCGCTCGTACAAATAATATTTCTGCTAAACATAATAATCAAAATTCTGTAGGTTTCGGTGTTCAGCTTACAAGTGATGCTAACGCAATGGAAACTGTAAGCCAAGTAAAAGAAATCCTTGAAGAAGCTAAAGCAGATTTCCCTCCTGATTTAGAATATGAAGCAGTTGTAGATAATACAACATATATCAGCGAATCTATTCAGGAAGTTGTTAAAACATTTGTTGAAGCCCTCTTACTCGTTATGCTCATTGTATATATCTTCTTACAGAGCTGGCGTGCAACTTTAATTCCAATGCTCGCTGTACCAGTTTCCCTTATCGGTACTTTTGCAGCCTTCATTGTATTAGATTTTACTATTAATACACTTACCTTATTCGGTATGGTTCTTGCCATCGGGCTTGTTGTCGATGATGCTATCGTTGTTATCGAAAACGTTGAGCGTCATATGGCAGAAGATGGTCTTGACCCTAAAGAAGCAACAGGTCGTGCTATGGACGAGGTACAAGGTCCAGTTGTCGCTATTGCCTTCACACTTGCCTCTGTATTCGTACCAGTAGCAGGTTTAGGCGGTATGACAGGGGTTTTATATCGTCAGTTCGCTTTGACTATTGCTATTTCTATGGCGTTATCTGCCTTTGTGGCTTTAACACTTACACCTGCACTTTGTGCTACTTTGTTAAAACCACATACTCCTAATGAAAATAAAGACTCTACTATAGGTAGTTTCTTTATTAGATTTAACCAATTCATGAATTGGTTGACTAGAGGATATGTAAAATGTATTGCTTTCCTCATTGGTAAAGCTAAACTTTGCGTAGTATTCCTTGTAATTATCACAGCTCTCATGGCTGGTTTATTTAGAATATTACCAACTACATTCATTCCTCCGGAAGACCAAGGTTTCTATCTTGGTTCTGTAACATTACCAGAAGGTACTTCTTTAAATCGTACAGAAGAAATAATGGATGCTTTATCCCAAGAACTCAGACAAAATCCAGGTGTTGACCAGGTTATGGGTATTTCTGGTTATGATATTTTATCTGGTGGTGCAAAATCCAGTGCAGCTACTTTCTTCGTTGGTTTAAAACCATGGAGTGAAAGAACTACTCCAGAAACAAGTATCGATGCTGAAGTTGGTATGGCATTTAAACAAGGTATGAATTACCCAGAAGCTTCTATCATCGCTATGAACCCACCATCTCTTCCAGGTCTTGGTATGGTCAGCGGTTTCAATCTTCAATTACAAGATATGAGCGGTCATACTAATGAAGAATTAGATACTATCACTAAAAAAATCGTTGCTGCCGCTAATCAGCGTCCAGAACTTCAAGGTGTATATACTACTTACAGTATAAAATCACCAATATATGAATTTGAAGTAGACCGTGAAAAAGTTAAAAACTTAGGTTTAAATATTTCTGATGTATTCACTGCTCTCCAAGTAAACTTTGGTGGTACAGAAATCAACGATTTCAACCAATTTGGTCGTACTTATAAAGTAGTAATGCAAGCAGACAGCAATTTCCGTAATGAAGCTGATACAACACGTTTCATCTTTATTCGCGGATCTAATGGTCAAATGGTTCCATTAAATACTATAATTAAACCAAAATTAAATTCAGGTCCTGCTATCATCTCTCGTTTCAATGCTAGCAGAAGTGTTACAATTCAAGGTAGCCCAAAAGATGGATATAGCTCTGGTCAAGCCATGGCTGCTATCGAAGAAGTTGTAAAAGAAGTGGCACCTACTGGATTTAATATTGACTGGTCTGGTCAAAGCCGTGAAGAACGTGCTGCAACAAGCTCTACAACTCAAGTTATGGCTCTTGCTCTTGTATTCGTATTCTTATGCCTTGCTGCTTTATACGAAAGCTGGAGCGTACCATATGCTGTATTGTTGACTGTTCCAACTGGTATCTTTGGTGCTTTATTATCTGCATATGTCTTAAATATGCAAATCAGTATCTATATGCAAATCGGTATCATCGTTATCATCGGTTTAGCAGCTAAGAACGCTATTCTTATCGTAGAATTCGCTAAAGTTCGTGTTGATACTGGTATGAAACCATTAAAAGCTGCTTTAGAAGCGGCAAAACTTCGTCTTCGTCCAATCATAATGACATCTCTTGCATTCATCATCGGCTGTTTACCACTTGCTGTAGCAACTGGCGCTGGTGCTGCTGCTCGTAATAACATGGGTATTGCCGTTGTTGGTGGTATGATTTTTGCCACTATCTTAGGTGTATTCTTAATCCCTGTTATGTATCTTGTTGTTATGAAAATAACTTCTTGGCTCACTGGAGATAAGAAAGTTAAACCAAAATCCGAAGTCGATAAATTTATGTAATTTTTTTGACCAATATTATCTTTTGATATAAAATAAAAATCGCTTTTTATGCTTATCTATGATATAATTGGCTAAATAAATACTATGAATAAGATGCTATAAATTTATAGCATCTTATTCTATAAATTTAAGGAGATATACTTATGATGTTAAAAAGAATGTTTCTGACTTTTATGAGTATTTTTACACTACTAGCTGTAGCAGCTATGCCAGGCACAAGTTTTGCAGCAGACGGATATTTATATACTAGTGAACGCTTCGGTTACAGTATAAAATGTCCTGAAAAACCTCTCGCTGTAATTAATTTGAGCATTCTTTCCCCTCAAGAACAAGGAGATGTTCTCATATTTGAAACAGATGGTCATAACCCTACAAAATACTGGGTTGTTTCCCCAAATGCTTTCAGTAATGATACTTTCCCTGACCTTGATAATTTAACTGATGAAGCTAGACAAGATTTATTTACTCGATTAGCTATTGAACGTGGATATGAAGCGATTTCTCTTGTTCCAATTCAAGGACATAATGCTATTTATGCTGTTACTGCAAAAACTATCCAAATCGATACAGATAAAGATGGTCAAGTAGATAAAACAATTGAACAAGAAGGACAAAATATCGAAACATATTTTAAAGGTGCAAAATCCAATTACTGTATCGTTTTATCATCAAAATCAGCATTAACTGAAGATGATATTAACAATTACCAATATGGTTTATTATCCTTCAATGATAAATAATCTTAAAAATAGAGAAAAAGCCAGTATAACTGGCTTTTTCTTTTATTCTCTATTGACATTTTGACCTATAATTATATAATAATAATTAACGGTTAGCACTCTTTGTATTAGAGTGCTAATAATTCATTTTAATCTAAATTTAGGAGTGACAAATCTTGGCTAAAGAAACACATCAATTTCAAGCTGAAACTAAAAAATTACTCGATTTAATGATACATTCTATTTATACAAACCGTGAAATATTCCTTCGCGAATTAATTTCCAACGCTTCTGATGCAATCGATAAATTACATTTTGAATCTCTTACAAATCGTGATTTACTCGAAGGCAATAGCGATTATGAAATCTTCTTAATTCCTGATGAAGCTAGCCATACATTGACTATTTCTGATAATGGTCTTGGTATGAATAGAGAAGAACTCATTGAAAACTTAGGTACTATCGCAAAATCTGGTACAAAAGCATTCTTGGAAAAACTTCAACAAGCTAAAGAAGGCGACAATGACACTCAAAAAGATTTAATTGGTCAATTTGGTGTAGGTTTTTACTCCGCTTTCATGGTAGCTGAAAAAATCACTGTAGTTTCCAGAAAAGCTGGCGAAACTCAAGCTTATAAATGGGAATCCACATCTGACGGTTCTTACACTATCGAAGAATGTACTAAAGATAGCCGTGGTACTAATATCACTATCACACTTTTACCTGAATTCTATGGTGATAAAGCTGAAGAAAACTTCACTGACACATATAAATTACAATCTCTTGTAAAAAAATATTCTGATTATGTTCGTTATCCAATCAAAATGAACTTTGTCATTGAAGAACAGCCAAAAGATGCTGATGGTAAACCAATCGAAGGCGCTGGTACTATCAAGAAAAATGAAGTTCGCATCTTAAACTCCATGCAACCACTTTGGGCTAAAAATAAATCTGAAATTAAAGAAGAAGAATACACTGAATTCTATCAAAATCTTTTCCATGACTGGGAAAAACCAATGGAAGTAATGCACAATAAAATCGAAGGTAATATCGAATACACTTCCCTTTTATTCTTCCCTGCACATGCTCCTTACAATCTTTATCATAGCGACTATGAACCAGGCTTACAGCTTTATTCTCGCCATGTATTCATCATGGATAAATGCAAAGACCTCTTACCTGAATATCTCCGCTTCGTTAAAGGTTTAGTTGACTCTCCTGATTTCTCCTTAAATATCTCTCGTGAACTTTTACAACAGAGCCGTGAATTAAAATTAATCGGTAAAAACTTAGAAAAAACTATCTTAAAACAATTAGCAAATACACTCAAAAAAGACCGCAGTAAATATGAACAATTCTGGAAAGAATACGGTAAATCCTTAAAAATCGGTATCTATGGCAGTGTCTATAATGGTGGCAGTGATGTAGTAAATAAATTAAAAGATTTACTCTTATTCACAACTTCCAAAGAAGATAAACTCATCACTTTAAAAGAATATGTAGAAAATATGCCTGAAAGCCAGAAAAAAATCTACTATGCTACAGGTAAAGACCGTGCAAGTATCGATAGCTTACCACAGATGGAAATTTTACGCGATAAAGGTATTAATGTATTATACTTCCTTGATAACGTTGATGAATTCGCTATTGAAGTTATGCGTGAATATGAAGGTAAACCATTCCACTCCATCAGCCGTGGCGATTTAGACCTTGATGATGTTGAATCTCAAGAAGTGAAAAAAGAAACTGAAACAATCGCAAAATCCAACGAAGATTTAATCAAAGATATCAAAGAAACTCTTGGCGATAAAGTCGCTGAAGTAAAAATCAGTAGCCGTTTAAAATCTTCCGCTGTTTGCTTAGTAGCTGACGAACAAGGTCCAAGCTTCGCTATGGAACAAGCTTTTGCTGATGCAAATAATCCAATGTTCAAAGCTAGACGTATTTTAGAAATCAATCCAAAACATGATTTATTTGCTCGTTTACAAAAAGTACATGAACAAGGTAAAGAAAGTACTGCATTTAAAGATTATTGCTCACTTTTATATGCTCAAGCACTTCTTATCGAAGGTATGATGCCAGAAGACCCAGCTGCAATTGCTAATAAAATTGCTGAATTGATGGCAAGATAAAAAATTAAGCCAGCAGATTAGTCTGCTGGCTTTTTCTATAAACATAACTAAACTATTTTTACACCGATGTTACAAAATAACCGATTTTTATAATATGAATTATGATGATATTACAAAATAGCCGATTTTTGTAAAATGAATTATAATGATATTATAAAATAACCAATTTTTATAATATGTATTGAGGTGTTGTCTATGAAATACATAAGTCTAAAAAAAGCCAGAGGTACAATACAAAATCGACTAGATAATATTCCTAAAACACACTTAATTATTAATAATAAAATTAAACCTTATAGATACAAATTAAATATGATGTTATTTAGAGAAAAATAATAAAAGATAGGTTTTCACCTATCTTTTATTACTTTTTGACAAAATGTCTATTATTTCATTACTTTTTCGTCTACAATATTATAAATAGTGTATTTAACAGGTTTTAAAATTCGGCAAGCTTCACCATCAACTAATTTATATTGAATTTCACAAATACCACCAGTTGGATTAGCATTTGTATCATCTTCTAAATAAAGTGGAAATGTTCTTGTAAATACATTGCCTTTTACCTGCATATAATCATGACCGCGATAATATTTTGCTAAAGCTTTCATGTCTTCAATAGGTGATAGTGCTATTTGGCTCATAGATTTACCATTATTAGAAGAATAACCTATTAAATTGCCATAACTACCACTACCATCATTTGTTAAATAAACCAAAACTTCGGGATAACCATCATCGTTTAAATCAGCTATCTGTACATCATTTACAGTATATCCTACGATATCATGAACTTCCTTGCGATTTACAATAGCTAAATTTTTAGGTTTTATTATGAGTTTATCCCCATCTTCTTTGATACTAAAACTATAATTGTCCCAATATAAAACTTGATTGAAATTAGGATTTTGAGCAAAAGATACAGCTAAATTTAACCCACTAATCGCCACAAAACAACATACCATCACTAAGACTTTCACCAATTTAAACATATTATCCCTCTTTTCTAAAAAAATTTATTAATAAAATATATTCTTTCTATCTTATTCTAGATAAATAAAAAAAATCCTATTTACCTAAAATATATCTTTCAATACCATAAGCTACACCATCTTCAAATACTGATGGAACTACAATCTTAGCACTATTTCTAGCTTTTACACTGCCATTTGCCATTGCCATACCCATTCCCACTGTAGATAAAATCTCAATATCATTATCTCCATCACCAAAGGCATAGCTATCTTTTATATCTATATTCAATAATTCTAAAACCTTTAATGCACCTGTAGCTTTGGAATTTTCTTTAGCATAGACTTCTAGATGGCAATAATTATGGTTCATATCCTCTACATAAGTCATATCTTCAGGCAAATTCTCTATGATATATTTTCTATCTTCATGTCTAGGTGAATCTATTTCTAATTTATAAACATCTATAGCTTTTTTATCATAATCGAAAGTCAATTGGTCAGCAAATATTCCATACTGCCCTAAACGATAAATTAGATATTCAAAATTTTTATCTACATAAGTATGAAAATCTCCCTGTAAGCTATATTGCATATCATGTTCATCACAAATAGATGTGATTTTTTCCACAAAAGATTTTTCAAGTGGCGCTCTATAAATAATCTTATCATGGAAAAATATAACTGAACCATTAAGCAATACATAGCCATCGAAACCAAAATTTCTTATTTTTTCATCAAGAAAAGCAAGTGAACGACCACTAGCAATAAATACATAATGACCTTGCTCTTGCAATTTACGAATCGCTTTTTGTACGTTTTCACGCATATAACGATAATCTGGATGTGTACCTTCAATCAAAGTTCCATCAACATCAAAAAATACGGCTTTCATAACATACCTCATTACTAAAAAATCTCATTACTAAAAAATTCTGCCTTTATTTTAATAATTTCTTTCAATCAATTCTATTTCTTTCTCTGTAGGATATATTCCATCTTCATAAAGTTTTTCATAAATTCTTGGAATTTTTTTCAATCTATTATTCATATCTTCTATATCAAAGGATACTAAATCTATATCATCATCCAATAACCATTCACAATAATTTTCATATTCTTCACCACTTTTTTCACTATAGGCTTCAGCAATGCTTTTTAATCCATCGACACCACCACAATCTTCAATAATACCATATCCTTTACCTTTTAACACACGTGGTAAACCCTTTTTCGATAATACTTCATCTATGATAATTTTTTCTAATTTTACATTTATTTCCCAATTATCACCAAAATCATATCTAAATTTAATTTTAGGCATATCTGGTGTAATAAGTTGTTTCATCTTCACTTCAAAAATATTAAAGTCATAAATGCTTTCATCTAATTCATTAGTTTGACTATCAGGTAATCCTATCTTTATTATCTTTAATAAAGATTTTCTTGATATCTCTATATTTTTTCTTCCTAATTCTTTTATTAATTTAGATTTATTCAAATTAATCCTAATTTCAAAATCAAACAAATGATTAGCTCTCATTTCAAAAAGAGTCATAATAATATATGCTAACCTTGCTAAAGTAATATCTTCTGAAACTTGAAAACGACGCCACATTCTTGGTTTATAACCTTTCACTTCCGCGTTAAGTTGATAAATTGAACAACTTGCCATAATATATCACCATCTCTTAATTATTAATACTTTAAGTTCTTCTTATAATCTATATTTTTACAAAACATTCATCTCATTTCTTATAAAAATAAATCATTCTACTCTATTTTTGATAAGAATATTTATATTATCTATAGGAATATAAACCAAAATTTCTTATCTTTTCATCAAGAAAAGCAAGTGAACGACCACTAGCAATAAATACATAATGACCTTGCTCTTGCAATTTACGAATCGCTTTTTGTACGTTTTCACGCATATAACGATAATCTGGATGTGTACCTTCAATCAAAGTTCCATCAACATCAAAAAATACTGCTTTCATCTAATATATATTCTCCTTTATACAATTTATTTGCATTATTTATAGGATTATTGTACCATAAATTAGAAAAGAGGTGCGCCATGAACAATCTTTTTATAGTTAATACTCCATTTCATCTATTAACTTCATTTATCTTAAGTAAAGGTTTTTTTTCTAAAGATAATAATTTTCTTGTATTAATTCACCCTCATGGATATGAACAATGGTCTACTAATCCTATAATGTCTTATATTTCATCTACTAAATGTGGTTATAAAGAAATATTTCCTTTGATTCATTTTCTTTCTAGCAGAAATAAAACTATTTCTTTTAAAAAGCAAGTTCAATACGTTCAGAATACTATTGGAAAAATACAAATAGATAATGTATTTTTAGGTAGTGATATTGATCCACAAAATCAACTATTAGTAGCTAGTTTAAATATCAATAAATTTAATCGTTACGAAGACGGTTTATATTCGTATTATAATAAAAATCGTCGTCGTTCTAAAATCGATGAATTATTTCATAAACTAAAAATTTGGGGCATAAAAAAATCTGCTAATATCAAAGGAAACTTATATATAAATACCTCTACAGCTAGTGATAGTAAGGCTGCTATTGCTGATTATATGTATAAACCTGAATTACTACAAAGATATTCTCCTAATTCTATTGAAATAACAAAAAAAGTTATTGATATTGCTATAAATGATTTAAAAAATAAAAATCTATTGCAGAAAAAAATTATTAATCCTTCTATTCTTTATCTTAGTCAACCATTAGTTGAACAAAAATTATTTTCTATTGAAGATGAATTACATTGTTTGCAAAATTTAATTAAACCATTAAATAAACAAGGACAACTTTTATATAAACCTCATCCTAATGATAGTAAAGATAAAATTAATTATTTTCAAGAAAAAATACCTCAATTAAAAATATTTAATTCTATTGAGCCTGCTGAACTCTTATATACTATTGAAGATAATCTAATTGCTGTAGTCAGCTATCAATCCACAGCTTTAATGTATACTGATAAATTCTCCAATCATGTCATAAAAGCTATCAGTTTATCTGATTTTGCTCAAAGTTCAATGTACTATAAATATAAAGAAATCATGCAAAATGCAGGTGTTTATTTTCCAAATGAATTAAATGAAATTATAAAAATTTTAATGAAAGGAAAATAATATATGTCTTTTTTTTCTAACAAAAACAGATTCTAAAATACTATATAGTATCGCTATAACACTAATGCTATTTCATCATATATCTGGATTTCCTGAATGGTATAATTATTGTTATATATATTCCATAAGTAAATTTATAGAATACCCTTTAGCTTTCTGGGGTGGTAAATTATGTGTTGCTATATATGCTTTTATTAATGGATATGGAATATACATTTCCATAAATGATTAATTATATAATCAATTATATAATTAATCATTTATGGAGTTTTTATACACGTTATTGGTTAGTATTTCTTATATTTATTCCCTTAAATATTTATTTCCAAGTATGGTATTACACATTACTTGATTTGTTTTTAGTTTTTTCTGGATACAAATCTTATTATAATTTAAAATGGTGGTATGTTTGGGAATATATAAGAATGCTTATATTTTTTCCTGTAATATACTCATTACTATTATTTTAGAAAAAACTTTTTCAAAAAAAAATTTTTATTATTTATCTTTAATAATTATCTGTATTATTGTTCGTAAATTTGCTCCATATCCTCCAGTTTTTCTAATCGGTATTTTATTTGTAAAGCATCATCTTTTTGAAAAATTAAACTCTATTATATCTAATCAAATGTTTTCTATTATATTTTCTTTTATTTTATTATCTATAGTTTTATTTTTAAGAAGTGCTGAAATAGTTCATATGAATTCTGATTTTGTTATCATTCCTTTCTTTATTTACTCTATAATAAATTTAAAACATAAATGTAACTTCTTTAATATATCTAATTTATTAATAAAACTAAGTAAATATTCTATTTATATGTGGCTAATTCATACCTTCTTTGCCAAATATTATTTACAACAATTTATCTTACTACCTAAATATACAATTCTTATATTTATTTTATCTTTAATTAGCTCTATATTAATTGATAAGTTATATACTTATATTCAATGTAAATATACTTTAAACTCAAATTTTATTTCTAAATATTATTATCAAATTTATCTAATCTTTAGTTTTATTTTATGGATAAATTTTATTGTATTATTTATACAATCTTATACTAAATATTTAATCTAAGGGAGTTTATTATGGATTTTTTTAAAGATATTATTTTAAAAAAACAAATATTAGGTGATGAAAATTTAATTTCAAATAAAAATAGCTTCCATATTGCCTTTGGCATTGATGCTAACTTTACTATTGGAACAGGCGTTCTAATATATAGTATTTTACAACATAATAAAGCCAATATGGTATTTCATATTTTCACAGATAGTATTTATCCTGAAGATGTTTCTCGTTTTAAAAAACTAACATCAACTACCCACAATATAGCTATTATTATATATTATGTAAATCCCAATAATTTTTCTAACTTACCTACTGAATATACTTGGACGCAAGCCATTTACTATCGAATTTTAGCTTGCGAATGTTTACCTAGTTCTATTTCTAAAATCTTATATTTGGATTCAGATATTTTATGTTTAAAATCTCTAATTAACCTATTCAATTATCAATTTAATGATAATATTGCAATGGTAACTGGTGGCATACAGAATCAAAATCGATATATAAAAAGTTTGAATTACAATTTTAAAGATACTTTTTATTTCAATTCTGGTGTTATGTTAATTAATATACCTGCTTGGAAAAAACATAATATCTCTTCAAAATTTATTGATTTATTATCTACGCATAATGATTTTAAATTTTTTGATCAAGATGTTCTCAATATTTTACTTTATAATAAAATATTAAAAATTCCCCATAAATACAATGATGTCTGTCCTTTAATGAATATTAATTCTAATATAAATAATGACACTATCTTTCTTCACTATGCTGGTTCTTGTAAACCATGGCACCAATGGGGAAAAGAACATTCTTTAACTAAACTTTGGTTAAACTATAAATTAAAGTCACCATGGAATGATGTACCTATTCTTCAACCTATTACCTATCGACAAGCTAAAAATATGGCTAGAATAAACAAAAAAAATAAACAATATTTATCCGCTTTGCATTGGTATATAAAATATTCATTATGGAAAATAAAATCTAAACTTAAACTATAAAAAGGAGTTTTCTATGTTATCTCTAACGCCAAAATATAAAATACTTAATATATTAGATAAAATTATTTTCTCATGTTTAATATTATATTCTCTTACTTTTCTATTAGATATAAAAATTAATTTTTTAACTACCGCCTTTATATTTGGTATTATAAAATTAATTTTTATTAGACCTCAAGTACAAATAAATAGTAAAATTTTTCACCTTATTTTACTATTTATTTTATGTACTTTTTTATCCATCATATTTAATGATGTTTCCTCTTTTTCTTTTGATAATATCTCTACATTTAAATCAAGATTTATTAGTCCCTTATTAGGTATATTTATTATTTTTATATATTCATTTAACAAATATAATATCAATAAATTATTCATTGGTTTTGCATTTTCTTTTTTTATAAATGCTTTAGCTGTAATTTATCAGTTTTTTAACGGAGATATTGTCTCCTATGGAACACGACTAACGGGTTTTAATAATTCATATATGTTATTATGTGCTGTCAATCTATTGATTCTTCCGATTCTCTTTGTATTAGCTATACATAAATCTAATATGTCTTATAAGCTTCGTTTACTTTATTTAATCACTATCTTTGTAAATATTCCTGCTATTATATTTGAAAATACTCGTATTGTTTATTTAGGAATAGGTATTATTTTTCCTTTGATTATTTTATTTAGTATAAAAAATAAATATAAAGCTATTATTTTTATAATACTTCTTAATTTATATAGTTATGCTTGTTTTCAAATTTCACCGACATCTACACAGAGATTTTCAAATATCACAACTACAAGTAAAAGTGATTTTTCTAATTATCAACGAATTTTAATGTGGGAATCATCACTTAAAATGTTTATAGATCATCCAATTTTTGGTATAGGCGTTGGTAATTGGCATGAACAATATACTACTAATTATACTCCACCTATTAAAACAGGAGACTTTTATCATCCTCATAATGTTTTATTAAATATGCTTTCAGAGACTGGTATCTTAGGTAGTATAAGTTATCTTTTATTATTTTTATACTTATATTATATTAGTATACATAATTATCTAAAAAAGCAAGATATTTTTTCTTTAGCCTATATTTCATCTCTTTTAGCCTATACACTCAATTGTCTGACTGATAGTATGTTTTGCGGTCATAATATAAAATCACCTACTACATTATTCTGGTTATTCACTGGATTTTATTTAATTTTAAATAAATATGTTATTATTTCATATAATAAAAAGGATCTTAATAAATGAATATATTAACAAATACTCTAAAATCTAAAATAAAATATGAATATTTAACAGCTCAAACTTTTTCTAATATCCATATTGGTTATGGTATCGATAATAATTATGCTCGTTGTTGTGCCACCTCTATTGCTTCTTTTTGCCTCAATAATCCAACTAAAAACTTTAATTTTCATATAATGGCAAAAGATTTATCTACTACTAATAAAAAACAATTTAAACAACTTGCACAGCTATATTCTATAAATATTTATATTTATGAAATTAATATTGATACTTTAGCTAAACTTCCTACACAAACACATTTACCTATAGCCACATATTTTCGCTTTATTTTACCTTTAATTCTAGATAATGTTGATAAACTTTTTTACATTGATGCTGATATAATCTGTTTACAAAATGCTGATGATTTTTTCAATATTAACCTAAATGATAATATTATTGGAGCTGTCCCTGATTTACCATGGATGAATGCCAAACGTAATAAAACTCTTAATTTACTAAATCACATTTATTTCAATGCTGGTATGCTAATAATTAATATTGCTAAATGGAATAAATTTAACACTTTTACCAAAGTTTTACAAGCAATTCAAAATGAACCACAAAAGTTTCGTTATCTAGATCAAGATGCTTTAAATCTTATTTTAACTAATCATATTCAATATTTAGATACTAAATTCAATTGTATAGATATTAACAGTACTGAACAAAAAAATATCATTTTATTACATTTTGCTGCTCATCCTAAACCATGGAATATTGCATTTCCTATTAGTAAAATTTGCAATAAATTTAATAAAAATTTATATCAATATTACGAGAACAAAACACCATGGAAAAATTTTCCCTTAGAGCTACCTAAAAATTATAAGGAAATGAAAATATATGCTAAAGCTTTAAAATACAATAAACAATATATAAAAAGTTTATATTGGACTTTAAAATATTTTTTAAACAAATTTTAAGTAAGAGATTAAACGCCATGAAAATATTTGATTGTTTTACATTTTTTAATGAATTAGAACTTCTTGAACTTAGATTAAAAATATTATCTCCTTATGTGATTATTTTGTATTAGTGGAATCTAATATCACTTTCCGAGGAGATAAAAAACCGCTCTATTTTAATCCTAATGAAAAAATCTTTCAACCATATATTCATAAAATTATTCATTTAAAATATGAAAATAAACTTCAAACGACAAAACCTAACGATTATTCTTTAGAGATACAACAACGAAATTATATATCTAAAGGTCTTGAGCAATTTAATATTTGCCAAGAAAACGATATAATTATTATCTCTGATTTAGATGAAATTCCTAATCCTGACATATTAAAACAATTAAAAACTAACTCTATTTCAACTAAAAACAACATATTAAAGCTACATCGTATTTTTCGCAAAAGAAAAGATAATTTAACTGCCTATTTAAAATATCTTCAATTATTATTAAAATATTATCAAAATAAATCCGTTCTTGATATATTGAATATTACACCTTTAGGTTTTTCACAAAAACATTACTATTATTACATGAATAATCAATACACTGATAAATGGTGGGGTTCTGTAATATCTTTCTATAAAAATATGAAAACTCCTCAAAATTTACGAGATGTTCGTCGACATTTACCTATTTTAAACAATGGAAGTTGGCATTTCTCCTATATAGGTGGAATAGATAGAATCGTAACAAAACAAAATAGTATTGTTGATGAAGATTCTTCTCATATATAAAATAAAACGTATAACTTTATCATATGTAAAAAAATATTTAACTAATGCTTCTAGAATTGCCACACATCAAGCTACCCAAAATCATGTATTTACTAAAATATCTATAAATGATATTGGTATTAAAAATTTAGATGAATTTGCCAAAAAATACCCATATATGTTTCTATAAAAGCTCATATCCCAAATAGTTAAAAGTAACTATTTGGGATATGATTTTTTATTGTTTTTTATATTTTTTTATTATTAACTGCATTATCCTGTATATAGCTTTCATAAAATCACCTTTTTTTATAAAATACTGTGCATATAATCTCATTTGACGATATTTTGTTGGACATTTATCCCAAGGTTCATTTTCCCATGGAGATATAGTTTCTAAAATATCTTGCTAAAGGATGAAAACACCATTCATGCCATGGTTTATCAAACCCATAATAATAAATAAAAATTGTATCATTTGGTACATTTTGCAAATTTTTATTATATTTCAAGCTAATATTTATCAAAAAATTATATTTGAGTTCTATATATTTAGCTTTATTTTTTAATACTATATTTAACGCACCTTTGTTAAAACATCTAAATTCATATCCATATTTTATTTTTTGTTTTAGATCTAAATTTACTTCTCTTAATATAGATATACTTTTTTCTGATACTTGTTCTTTCATTCATAAATTAAGATTAATATACATCATTCCTGCATTAAAATATTTTTTATCTTCAGCTAATAATATAGGATTTCCTACCTTATCCAAAATAAAATCATCAACTACAGCTACTATCTTGTTTTCTACATTTATATTAAGATAATCTTTCAAATCTCGTATAGCTATCATATCTGCATCTATATATAAATACGTATCTGTAAGATCTCTTAATTGATAAAGAATTGCATATCTATAATATGTAACTATTGTAAATTCACTATTATCAATTTCATAAATAATATTATCTGTATCATAAAATTCAATAAGTTCTTTACCCTCGATTTTATCATCTACAAAGATATGAAAACTTATTTTCATATCTTTATTATTTTCTAAAATAGATGTAATCAAAGCTCCTACTAGATATATAAAAGCTTTACTTATTCTAAAAACAATATAAAAATCTAATTTTTTATTATCTCTAGTTAAATTTATTTTATTTTTTCCTCTATTACATCTTCACAAAATTCTATTACATTATCAATATCTATATTTTCTAAGCAAAGATAGCTTTTACATTGTTTGCGCTCTTTATCACTACATGGATAGCAACTCAACCTAGGATAAACTACTTTTACTTTATTACCATATGGAGCCCAATGTTTATGTGAAGTTCCTGCAAAAATAACTATTGTATCAGTTTCTTGAGCTGCCGCAATATGTGCTGTACCTGTATCTACACTTAGTAATAAATCACTTTGTTTTAATAAATATCCCAATTCAGGCAAATTAGTTTTCCCACAAAAATTCACTATATCAATATTACTTTGTTCAATAAAACTTTGTGCATAATCATAATCATTAGCTGAACCTACTACATAAAAATTCAACTCATATTTTTGATTTAAAAAATTTAATACCTTTATAAAGTTTTCTTGCGACCAATCTTTAAATTTTATACCACTTCGTATACATAACGCCACATTTAATCTGTTTTTTGATAAATTATCTAATAAACTGCTCACCTTTAATTGACTTTCATTAGAAAGATTAGGCATTACCATTTTTGCTTTATCAAATCTACCAGTAATACGATTAATAAAAATTTCATGATTTTTTACTTGTTGAGTATTTATAAAATCATAATCTATTTTATAAATATCTGTATAAAATAATGTCAAATAAATATTTCTTAAAGTTATTTTTTCAAAGCCTATTCTCTTAGGTATTTTTGCTAAATAACTAAGCATCGCTGAACGAGGTTTATTATCAATAACTACAGCTAAATCAAAATTCTTACTTTTAAGTTCATCTACCGACTTTTTTATATCATTCCACTTAGCCTTATGCGAATAATCATATAATAAAACTTCATCAATTACTGGATTATTTTCTACTATAGATTTAGTTAATGGTTTTACTAACATTGTTATTTTTGCTTCTGGATACGCTTTTTTCAATAAATAAGCACTGGATGTTGCCATTATAGTATCGCCAATTTTTCGTAAATTTAATATTAATATATTCTTATATTGTAAATTCGTTGTCAATAAAGTCACACCCTAAAATTAAAATTTACTCACTATTTTTTTATACTAACGTATACTTCTATAATCTTTTTTATCATTATTTGATTAGCAAAATCTTTTTCTACTTTTTTCCTTGCATTTATTCCCATTTTGCTACATAAATCTTTATCTTGAGCTAATCTATTTATCTTATTTACTAAATCATCATCATCATTATATTTTACAAGAAATCCTGTTTCTTTATCACTTATAACTTCACTAATACCACCAACATTAAAAGCTATAGCTGGCTTTTGCATTGCCATCCCTTCAGCTAAAACCAATCCAAATGTTTCAAAATATGATGGTAAAACCATAACATCTGCTATATCTATATAATTTTCTACATCTGTCTTATGACCTAATAAATGTACTCTATCTTGTAAATGATATTCTTTTATTTTTTTCTTTAAATCACTGAAACCTTTTCCTTTACCAATTACTACAAGATGCCATTTTTTACTAACTTCATAAATTTTCAATACATCAAGTAAATGCTGATGTCCTTTATTTCGCAAATTTTTAATACGCGAAACTATAATCATAGTAAAAGCCTCTTGTGGTATATTATATTTTTTTCGTAATAAATTTTTATTTTGTCGATTGGGTTTAAATTTATCAGTATCTACACCATTATATATTACTTGAATTTTTTCAGCTAAAAAGCCTTCTTTTATTGCAGATTTCCTAGAAAACTCACTTACAGCAATAATCTTATCCACTTGATTTATAATGTCTTTCACTTTTGCTGGTAATACACCATGAGCTGTATATACTATAGGAATATCTAATTTATACTTATTTCGTGTCTTTACGGCTACAATACCTGCTGCTTCCGAATTGGCATGTATTAAGTCTATATTATATTTTTCTACAATACGTTTTAATAATAATCCTGATATAAACTTACTCAATCTAATCGGTAAAAAAAAATGTTTTATTCCTTCTTTTTGTAATTCAACCGCCAACGCTCCACCAGCAGAAGCAATAAAAATATTGTAGCCTAATGATTTTAAACTACGAGCTACCAAAGCTACATATGATTCAGCACCACCTATATTCATACGAGGTACTAATAATAAAATATTTTTCATAAAAAATTACTCCATAATTTTTCTTAAAGAATTAACAATATTTTCTACCTTTATATTTTCTGTTAAAACCTCACAACGATATAATGATTTTTCAGGAGCCCATGCGTCTAGATGTGCTTTTGTATGAATATAAAATAAACAAACTGTAGGTACATCTACTGCCAAACCTAAATGCATAGTTCCTGTATCCACAGTGATTAAAGCTTTACAATTAGCTAGTAGCGCTCCAAGTTGAGCAATAGTTGTCTTATCTACTAAATTTATAAAATCATCTTCAGCTATTTTAGACAATTCTTCTCCATATTTTTTTGCTACATTTCCTGCCCCTAATAGTAATAAAGTATAACCTTTACTTTTTAATGTTTGTATTAATTCTTTACAATCTTTTAAAGGCATATCTTTTTCTTTCTTTTTAGATGTAGTACATATTGCTACTAATTTATTATCTTGTATATTTAAACCTTCTAATAACACTTCAATATCATCATATGATGATTCTGGTGGTATAAATTTCATCGGTAATTCTCTTATAGCTTTTTTACTATATTGTTCTAATAAAATACTATTTTTAGTCTGTACTTTTGTCTTACCATGATAATCTATTTCTCTAGGATTATCTAATAAAAAATTTATTATACCTTTATTTTCAGCATATACTTTTTTAGCCCCAAATAATTTTGCTAAAACAATACCTCTTTCATTACCATAAATAACAAAAGCTGCTTCAAAGCCTAATTTAAATTTTTCTTTATATTCTTGATAAAAATTCCATGCTCCCTTTACACCATGATGTTTACCCTTTTTATCATAAGCTACTACTTCATCTACTCCATCACAGTAGGTTGCTACTTCTACAAATGGCTTATTAACAATAAAAGTTATATGTGAATCTGGATATAATATTTTTATATTTCTACATAAAGGATTAGTAAGTAAAGTATCTCCAAAAAAAGATGTATTAATAACTAAAAATTTTTTCATAAAATCTTTCCTTAAAAATTTATTGAATATCTTCTTCATATTCGTATAATATATTATTATACACTATATCTAAGGTTAGGAAAAATTATTATGTTTATACTATTATTAATTATTTTATGTATATTTTTTATCTTATATTTAAAATTTAAAAATTATGTACCAATTTTAATGTATCATCGTATAGCCGATATTCCTGGTGATAGAAATGCTCTACCTAAAGAAAAATTTGCCGAGCAACTAGAATATTTATCCACGCATAACTATCATACTATTACACCAGAACAATTATATAATCACTTCGTAAATAAGGCGAAATTACCTAAAAATCCTATTCTACTAACTTTTGATGATGGCTATCAGGATAATTATCTTGAAGCCTTACCGCTATTAAAAAAATACAATATGACTGCTGTTGTTTTTCCTATTTACAATTGGATTGGTAAACCCAATAAATGGGAAAATTTCGGCAAACAAGAAACTACTACCATGAATTTAGCAGAATTAAAATCTTGGCTTCATCATGGTCTAGATATCCAACCGCATACTGCCGACCATCCGTTCCTAACTCAATGTAATGAAGAAAAATTAAATTTAGAAATTATTGATACTAAAACAAAATTTGAAAAATTACTAGATAAACCTATGGATTATCTTTGTTACCCATATGGTTTTTTCAATCAACAAGTAATAAATATAGTAAAAAAAGCAAATTATAAAATGGCATTTGCTATCTTTGAAAATGTTCCACTTTGGCATATTAATCTTTTTGCTCTTCCACGCATTCCCATACCTTCACACCAAAAAATGTGGGAATTCAAATTAAAAGTAAGCTCTATTCATATTATTTTCGTTGCAATGCGAAAATGGGAACGACAATTTAAACATCTAAAAAATAAACTTAAATAAATAAAAAGCCTCAAGAATATAATGATATGCACCCAAAATATTGGACATATTAATTAAGCTACTAATTGAGACTTAG
>OJMI01000823.1_pt1 | contig 38486 bp, 11 predicted proteins | sample 1597131 | NCBI WGS metagenome assembly OJMI01 (sample SAMEA2452116, study PRJEB22498) | human gut metagenome | reverse complement strand
TGCAAGCTCGCTCTGCGGGGAGGGCAATCGCTTTTCAAAGTTGGATACTTTTTCCGCCAGCACCTGCCGCTGATACAGGCCGCTTTCGATTTGATGAACCAGCACGTTGCGAGACCACCCGTTCTCGGCACTTCTCTCTGCATACCATAGGCGTTCCTCGAGACCGGAAAGCTTGTCCAGCAGCACAACATTGTGTCCCCACGGAATTTGTGCAACAGGTCGTTGCACAAATTCGTCGTCAGGATACGCCGCTGCAAATTTCGCCATGTACTTCAAGTTTCTCGCCGAGTAGCCGGTGGCGTCCGGAAAGGAAAGCTTGATGTCGGCGGCAAGATTCTCCACGAATTTGCTGCCCCACGTCTTGTGAGCGTTGATAACCTCGCCGATGGAGTGATAAAGAATCAACAGCTCCCGATTGACGCTGATTGCCGCACGATACTGCGCTGTGCGGATCTCCTGTTTGATTGACTCGACGATATGCAGATATTCGTTGGAATTCATCAGCATGACATTTCTCCTCCTGCCACATACGATCTCAGTCAAGTACTCTTTTTCAGTATATCAGATATTTTTGCTCCCGTCGAGAGAAGAAATACGTCATTCAACTGGTTACAAGCCGTAACCGTTTCATTACCTTGTTTCGCATTTCGAGTGCTTTGCCGTGCAGACTTTTGTACAGCAAAAGGGAAAACCTTGATAAATCAAGACTTTGCAGATAAGAAGAACTCCTCTTTTCAACAAGAATATTTGAAAAACGGAGTTCATTCAACCTTTACAGAGATTGGTTTCTGCTGTATACTACAGATATAGTGTGCCTGAGCAAACCTGTCCCGGAGAGATCAAGATGAGAGAGGATGTGCGTCACATGAATGGCAATATTACTAATATATGCACAAACGACTATGGTAATCAGACCTATGGCTTTATTTTGGGAGAAGACGGTCGAGATTATTTCTTTCATAGGAATAATCTTATCAACTGTTCTATAGTTCGGCTTCAGGAAGGAGACCCTGTTGAGTTCACGCCAGAACTCGACCAGCGCGAGCCGGACAAGTTGTGTGCCACAAATGTTCGCAAACGAACCACATCCTCTCCTACGGTGGTTCAATATGCCAATCCAGGAATACACCGCGATGTGTTGCTAGAAAAATTCAATCATGATGAGCAGACAATTATTCGGATTTTGGCTAAGGCCCTATATATTACCAATGGCGGTAGGGAGCTAACTGTAGGTAGCTGCCATTATCGTTATGTACTAGCCAAACCGACGGAAGACTATGTAGTGAACTTCAACCTCCAGCGTGAAATTCCCGTAATCTTTTCTGACTATGAGTCTCTGGAACCCCGTTGTCTGGATGTGGCCGCCCATGTGGCAAAGGACATCCCTTCTGCCTTGCGGTTGGATCGAAGTTGTCAAATCGTGGTTAGTCGGGACAGCAATGTTGAGGAAAAGCTCGGAGAACTGCTTCGGGACAGCAACCTCAGTTCAGTAGTCATCCCCTTTTCGTACAGGGAGTTTGTATCCGGTGATATGTCTACCGCCCACATTCTCGGCCGGTTTCGCAAGTATTTGTTTGATGCCGACTTATTCACCACTTCGCAGCCTATTGTTAATGATGTCTTTTTCTTCGGACGCCGGGACTACGCTTTAGACGTAGCTACAAAATGCAAGAGTTCGTCCAACCTGTGTGGTATTTTTGGCCTGCGGCGAAGTGGAAAAACCTCCATGCTGTACGCTATTCAACGACAACTAGAGAACGCAGGCTGTTCGGTAGTATTTATCCCTTGTCAAGAAGAAATGGAGACACTGGGCTGGAAGAGTGCCTTGTATCGGGTAACAGAGGATATCAGGCGCGTCCTTGGACTCGATCCCGCCATTTTGGCCTCTGATGCAGAATACGAGGCAGATGGGGCCAATGTCTTCGGAGAAGATATGGATACCATGCTCCAAGGCTGTTCAACCCCTGTTGTGCTAATGTTTGACGAAATTGAAGCCATCACCTTTGGCGTGGGGGAAACGACGAGTCCTTGGTACGATGGCAACAGTTTTATCCACTTTTGGAATATTTTGCGGGGGTACTGCACCCGGCCTGGGTCAAATCTTTCCATTGTCGTGGCGGGTACCAATCCCATGATTAACGAAATGCCTGTCATTGGTAAGGATAGAATCGCAAACCCCATGTTCCAGCAACTTTCAGCGTCTAACCAAGGTAGTTATCTTAAGCCATTTGATATTCCCAGCACTAAAACTATGATTGACACCTTGGGTGGATACATGGGGATCAAATTTAACGACTCTATCCCTAGCAAGCTGGTGGAAGATTGCGGTGGCCACCCCTACCTGATCCGGCTGCTTTGCGGTCAGATTTATAAATATGTCCGCGAAAAAAAGCTCTCAAGGCCTTTTGAAGTGTCCAAGGCGGTATATGAAGCAGCTAGGTGCGAATTTGAGAAGAGCAACGATGCGGAGAGCTTTTATTTAATGATTCTAGAGATTCTCCAGACTTCGTATCCCCGGGAGTACGATACCTTAAAGATTCTGGCTATAGATGGTGATGGACAGCTTTCCCGTGTTTTAGACAATGCCCAGATTGTTCATCTCATCGGTTATGGACTCATTGAGAAAAACGGAGAACGTTTCGCCATCCGCTATGATACAATAAAACGGTTCCTGCAGGGCAAGTATATATTCGAGCGGACGGGCCTGAGCTTTAAAGAGCAAGCTTTGGAGATCAACGCTCGGATGAACGACTGTGAACTGCGCCTACGTGCACTGGTGCGACGTACTTTGAACGCACACAAAAAGGTAATCAACCCCAAGCAGGTCTTTTTAGACGCCATGGCCGCCCACCCATCCGTGACCGAGAAACAGAAGAGGATTGCCACAGGTTTGGAATATAAGGATCTGTTTGACCCCACGGTGAATCACGGCTGTTACTTCTTGGTGCTGGTTCTTGTAATCGAGCAAAATTACGATACTATATTTTCGGCTTTATTCGGCCAGGATAAGGACACGGTAATTGAAACGCTGAAGGCTCGCTTCAACCGATACCGTCAGATACCGGCTCACCCCATAGATGAGGACGCAAAAAAATGGAGTGACCATGAGTTCAATCAATTCAGAACTGATATGACCTGGCTGGAGAACATCCTATCCGATAACGAGTAACCGCACTCCAATTTTGCCTTACTCGCATTATAGCAAAAGTGTTCAAAGACAATATACCTCAGAGCAGCCCCCGCTTTTCGAGCTTTTTTATCGAAGAGCGGGGGCTATTTACATAAAGGGTGTGCTTATTTTCAGCGTAAGTAATCAAAGGCTTGTCCTATTTCACGCAACCCCTTCAGCATCCCTTTTGACGTCATCTGCCCCCCCGAAGCGCCGAAACTTTTCATGTTGCTCCGGCGTCGCGTCGCAATCAGTTTCCAGCGTGTGATGCGCAAAAAGGACTCGGTTTTTCGACTAAAATGTTTGAAAAGCCAAATTTATTCAAGGCGTATTCAACTACTTTGCACATCACTTTTAACAAATGACCTCAGCGTGCCAAATCCGCACTCTACTTCTGCAACTTTTCAATTTTCTCGATCCCGCTTTTCAGCCGGACAAGCACCTCATCCTTAGAAAGTATCCTGACCGACTCGACCAACGCACGAATTTGGTATTCGTCCCACTTCGTAATGACTGTACCGGCCTGCTCCAAAGTATCTGCGGCCAACTCCATGTGGCTGGTCAATTCTGCGTCTTCTGCCTGCCGCTGCTCCAGTTCGGCACGTTTGGTCTTCAGCTCCGCTTGCTGGGCAAGGATCGTCTTGAACCGTTCACTATAGTCTTCACTATTGCCGGAGGCCGCAGCTACGAAGGCGGTATCGAACTCCCGTGCCAGAGCTTCTAATTCTCTGTCGATCTCCGCGACGGTAAGTTCTTCACTTCGGCTGGGACGTATCACCACCTGTAGATTTTCCGTGACCTGCCGCACCAGTGCGGGTTTCTCAGACATTGCGCCGTTGATAACCCGCAGGATGGCCTGCTGGAGCTGCTGCTCATCCACGGCGGGCGAATCATGGCAATACTTTTTGCCGTAGTCGAAGCGACTGATGCAGCGCCAGACGATGTGCTTCTTTCCTCTGTTGACCCAGGTGCAGCGGCGGTACAGTGTGCCGCATTCACCGCAGATGACCCGATCTGACAGGGCATATTTCGGCGTGTAGCAGCTTCTGCCGCTGGGAGTGCTTTTCTGTGTATTGCCCTTCAGTGCGTTGCGCCGCGTCAACTCTGTCTGCACTGCGTCGTATGTCTTGCGGTCTATGATCGCTTCATGGTTATTTTGCACAAGATACATGGCACGTTGCCCTGTATTGCGGATGGTCTTACGGCTAATGCAGTCCTGTCGGAAGGTTTTCTGCATCAGGACGTCACCGGCGTATTTCTCGTTGGATAGGATACCTCGTACCGCTGTATGTGTCCATGTTACACCGCCACGGGCGTTTGGAATGTGACGTTCCTCTAAGTCTTTGCGGATCATATTAAGGCTGTCGCCGCGGAGGTACTTCTGGTAGATCTCCCGGACGATCTCTGCCTGTTCTGGAATGGCCCGTGGCTTACCATCCGGTCCTTTCTCATAGGCGTACAGATTGTGGTAGTTAATGGTAGCCTCACCGCGCTGCATGGCGTAGCGCTTGCCCGCCTGGATATTGCCGGAGATGGACTCGCTCTCCGCCTGGGCGAAGGCCCCCATCATGGTCAGCATCAGCTCTGTGGACTCGTCCATGGAGTTGATGTTTTCTTTTTCAAAGTAGACCGCGATGCCCTGCGCCTTCAGCATTCGGACGTAGTTCAGGCAGTCCACCGTGTTGCGGGCGAAGCGGGAGATGGACTTGACCAGGATGCGGTCAATGAGTCCGCGTTCGCTGTCAGCCAGCATCCGCTTGAAATCCTCCCGTTTCTCCACCGAGGTGCCGGTGATGCCCTCGTCGGCATAGATGTCCACCAGCCGCCAATCATCATGCTCGGTGATGTACTGCGTATAGTGGATGTTCTGAGCCGCGAAGGAATTTAGCTGATCCTCCGAGGAGGAGCTGACACGGCAGTAGGCGGCCACTCGCAGCTTTTGGGCATCCCGCTCATGGTTGGCCTCGATCCTAATGACCCGTCGCTCCTTGCCGTTTAGGGCAAGATTCCCATTGATCTTTTTCTCCTCCGTGGCTGTTCACCTCCTCCTTGTAGCAACACAACATACCACAGTCATCTCGTTAAAGCTACTGCTTTTTGCAAAGAAATTCAGAAAGAAATAAGGATCGTTGCGCCGGTCTGCGCCGCGATGCGCGCAGCGACCTGCTCCAGCTCTGCCTTGGGAAAACCGGCTCGTTTCAGCGCGGCCAAAAGATTCAAAATGCCGCAAAAATCAACGTTCTTATCCTGCATAGTTTTCTCCTTATATCCGTTTTCTGATGGCACAAACGCGGGTGCTGCGGTAAGAGGTAATGGGGTATAGGTAGTAGGTATGTGAGGGGGAGGGAAAGTGCAGCACCCGCATTTCTGCCATCAGGCAAAGGTCATGGCGGGGCCGCCCCGGTTTCCCGGAACGGCCCACGCCGTTTCTGTCGTTTGTCCAGTCCTATTCGACACTACTTCCCGGACTGTTGGGCGGTCAACTGGTCTGCGGCTGGCGCCGCACATGGGAATTGCACCCCTCCGAGGATCTCTCCGAGCTGCACCGATTGCTTGTATCTGTCGCTATGCAGAAGTACCATTGTAGGCAGATGAGATCATGGCGAGGCAGCCTGCCGCGGCTGCTTTTGGATGAACGGGTATCGCTGGGCACCTTCCGATCTGGGGCCTGCATTGACACGGGGAATTCCCGTGCAGGTGGTCATGGCGCGTTCTCCGCATCGCCGTCCTCTTTCTTACGGAGGCTCATCTGCTGATGTGATCCAGTTGCCGAATATGGCCGAATGGCGTTTTTCAAGGTACAATAGGCCCTTTGTTTGGCTTGAGTAAATTGTACCTTGAAGGAAAGCCACGGAACAGAAACAGTTTGGAACATTGCATACCCAAAATGGAACATTTTACAGTTTCGCTTGCAATTCAGAGAGGATATCGATTGCCATTCTCAAACACTGCTTTCTGTCCACGCGATAGTTTTCTTTTCCAAGCAAGAGAAAATCCATGGAGACATCGAAGAACATTGCCAGCTCAATGGCAATTTCAATCGGGCCTATCTGTAAGCCGTTCTCAATTTTAACTATGTAGGTTCTACTAACATTTATCTTTTCAGCAAGCTGTTCTTGAGTGAGCTCTCTGCCGGTGCGTAACCGTTTGATTCGCTCCCCGTATGCCATTCGGTCAAAATGCATTTTATTCCCTCCGTTTCGTCATTTGTGAAGAACTCGCAAACGGCAGAAACGGTGGGGCACGGCAATGAAATTGGCATCCGCATAATGAAAAGCGGAGAAAAAGCCAAGGATGGCCGCAAAGGGCCATCCTTGGCTTTTTCTCCGTTTTGTTGTGTTGTCTGGTCGCATGGTTAGGTGGCCTCTCGAATATCTCCAGAGGCCAATGTGTTCCGGGAACTCCGCTTCCTATATCAGCGTTCTCTATATTCTGGCGCCTCCATTATCCTCCCATACCACTGCCGAGATCATAGCCAAGGTCACAGGTATAGCGCCACTCCACGACGTCGCCGTCCTTCACCTGGTAGCGGGAGCAGCCGTAGTTGGGATACCAGCCGTTGACGTTGTACATCCAGCCGGACAAACTGCCCACGTCGAACTCATAGAGGTTATTGATCCCCTCTACATAGGCGCTGTTATATACCGGAGTCCAGTTGGATTCCATGTGGATGGCGTTGTCCCGACATACCCGCTGGAGAACATCGAATACGCTCTCGCCCTCGCTGAACTCCACCTCCGTGGCGGGAAAAACAATGCCGTCCTCCGGCACGAGGAACTTCTTGTTCTCCACGCACTTGTCCATGTTGTCCAGAATGGTCTCGCAAGAGATGGAGAAAGTACAGGTGTGGGTCGTAGTGGTATCCACCGTCGTATCCTGCGGCTCTACCGGCGTAGGTTTGCCCTCCGGCACAGGGTCGGTCATGTACTGATCCTTGTTTTCTGTATCCTCCGGCTGCACAGGAGCATCGCCGCAGGCGGTACAGAAGAGCAGGAATACCGCCAGCAGCAATGCCGCTGCGCATCTGTGCTTCGTACCCATGTCACTGCTCCCTCTTGATGCGGCGGTAGCGGCGCACCATGGCAAACGCCAGTATGGCCACTACGATAACCGCCAGCAAGATCGCGCCCAGCGGCGTTTCCGTCAGGGCGGCGCCCACCACCTCGAACACGCTGCTGCCCTTGCCGTCGGGGCCGAATGTGCCGTCCTCGGCGGCTTGGAGGTAGGTCAGGGCGGAAACGGCAGCAGAAGCATCCATGACCGGATCGGCGTAGACCGGCAGGCTGCCCAAATCATCCAGCGGCGCTTCCACCTCGAAGCTGGAAAGAAAGCCCACTCCGTCTACATAAAAGGTCTTCATGGCGTCCGCCGCGGTATTTCCGTTTTTCACGAAGCGAGGGTCGTCCAGAGATATTCCCAGCGCTTCCATCATTTCCAGCACGGCGAGCGTTGCCTCGCCGTTTGAAGTACCGGTCATACCCGGAAAGCTGCCATCCGAAAGCTGTACGGAGGACAGGTATTCAATGGCACGGTCTATCGCCTTGGAAATGTACTCCTTGTCCGCGTGGGGAGCAAGGGCGGTGACATTCTCGGCAGTGTACTGCACATAATCCCGGAGTATCGGGGTAACTATCCCGCTATAGCTTGCGTAAGGGTCAAATTGCCCGTCTGCCGTCTGATATTGCAGTATACCGGCGGCGTACTTGTCCACGACCGTATCCGCGTCCACGCCGCGCTTACGCCACATAGACGCATCTACCGAGTCAAAATCCATCAGCGCCTCTCTGTATTCCGCAGTGTCCATGGCAGAGAGATTTGTCAACGGTGCCAAAAAGTCCATGCCGTTTACGTCTGCAGGATCCATATCCAGCGCTTTCATGGCCTGCACCAGAACCGGCGAGTAGGTGTTCGCCTTGCGTCCCATCAGATATTCGCCGCTGGCTCCCGACAGCATCTCAACAAGGCTTTCCAGCTGTGCACGTTGCTCCTCCGGCAGCTTACCGCCGCCGGCTTCGGACATGGATAAGATCTCCTTGGCCAAATGGCTTAGAGCACCCTCGGAAACGATCGTGCTGTTTCCATCCCCGTAATACCCCTCTGCCAGCTTCTGTGCATAATCCGCAGACTGCGCCTGTAAAAGTTCACTGTAATCTATGGCATTGTCTTGACGGTTTCCCTTTTCCGGCGTGCTTGCGGACGGTGTTCCCGCCACAGCCACTGCCGGTCTGACACTACAAAGCCCTATAAGTCCCGCTTCGTTTATGTAGGTTCGCCGTTCCACAGCCTTGCCGCGGTCATCCGGGGCATCCGGATCGGACATCAACGATGAGCTGGAGGCGTACCAAGCATCCCCTGATCCGCGGTACCCCCAAAGAATATCATGTCGGTAGAACCCCTGTCCCGGCGCGGGGGCACCGTCAAAATAGCTCTCCTGATACCAGTCCATCATGCCGTCCAGCACGGTGTGGCCGTTCTTTACAAATCGCCCGTCGTCAGGGGAGATATCCAGCGCCGCCAGCATTTCCAACACGGCGGCATCCTCCTCCACGTCCTCCTCGCCGTACCTGAGAAAGCCACCGCTGTCCAGCTGCTGCATCGAGAGATAGCTTACCGCCTTTTCTATGGCGGCCCTGACCTCCGGACGGCTCTGGTAAGGCGCCAGCGCCTGCGCGGACTTTGCCGTCAGCAGGATGTAGTCGAACCGGTCCGGCTCGGCAGCCACGCCCTTTTGCTTCAGCTCGGCAGGCCATGGGGAGGTATAGCGAAACTCGCCGCTGTCCTGCTGCCGTGCCAGCGCCTCGGCGATCAGCGTTTCCCGCAGCGCGTCGAACGCCTCCGTTCTGCCCGCATCGCCTGCCGCGTCCAGATCCAGCAGCATATCCAGCCTGTCCTCGTCCGCCTCCACCATCTCCGGCCGCCGCAGCGGCTCCAGCAGGTCGTGACCGGCGAGATCCGTCACGTCCAGCCCCATGGCCGCCACCGTGCGGAGCGCGCCGGGGATATAGGCGTACCTGCCCCGCTGCTCCGCCAGCGCCAGCCAGTCTGCCAGCGCCTGCAAATACTCGTTGTAGAAGCCCTCCGGCACGTCGGCGCCGGAGGCCCACAGCGCGTACACCGCCTTGGCGTTGGTTTCCTGCCGTGCGGCGGATAGGTAGTCCCTGCTCTCGCTGACGGAGTCCGCCACCAGTCCGGACACCGTTTGGTACGCCGCCTCCAGCTCCGCTGTCCAGCCGTCCCATGCAGGCGCGGCCTGCGCCGTCACCGGCAGCAGCAGGATCACAGCCAGCAACGCGGTCAGCAGCCGCGTCAGTTGTCGTTTCATTTGCTCTCCCTCCTGCGGCGGACGAGGATGCTGCCGCCGATCATCACCACTGCCGCGCCGCCGATGCACAGCAGCAGCGTCCGCTGCGCCGCGTCCGTCTGCGCCTTTACCGCCAGCACCGCATCCCAGCTCTCCACCAGCTCCCTGTCGTGTTCAGACAGCGCGCGGTACCGCTTCACGATACCGTCCACGATGGGCTTTTCCTTCAAGCCGGCGTCGGTCATAGGCAATATCTCCGCGGCGATATCCGCGTTCAGGCTCTCGATCTCCGCGTACAGCGCGTCGATCTTCTCCTGCGCCGCCGTCAGCTTCTCCATGTACCTGTCATAGCCGTCAAATTCACGGCTCATCTTCAGCCGCTCCAGCAGGAAGGCCACCTCCTCCGCGTCCTCCGTGGACAGCGCGTCGGGCAGCGCGTCCACGCGGCTTTGCAGCTCCTGCGTAAACTCATAGCTGCCGGCGAAGGACACCTCGCTCTCCTCCGGCGTCAGTATCTTGGAGGATACGCCGCCGGGGCGGAAGTCGTACAGCGGGCTCATGCCCTGCGCCTGCCGCCACACGGACACCAGCGCCAGTAGCGCCTGATCCGTGGCCATGCTGTCGCTCTCCCCGGGTACGGCGGAGGGATTACCCTCATCCAGCTCGTAGGAGTGGGCGAAGCCGCCGTCCTCCTGTTGGTAGTAGAACAGCGCGTCCAGCAGGTTCAGTCCGTTCTTCACAAAGCGGGGGTCGTTCTGCGGGTCGATGCCCACGCTGCACAGGGAGATGATGACCTGCGAGGTGGACTCGGAGTTCCGCGTGCCCCAGCTGCGGAAATCCGCCGTGTCCAGCTGGAGCTGCGACAGGCGCTCCAGCGCTCTGTCCACAGGGTCCTTCACATTCAGGGTGGAGGTGCGGTAGTACGGCCCCATGGACTGTATGGCCATGGCCGTGATGTCCGGATCGGCGGTGCTGCCCTGCGCCACCCGCAGGTTAAAGCCGTCGTCGCTGAGCTGATAGGACAGGATGGTCTTTACCAGCTCCGTGCGGGTATAGCTGGCGCCTGCGGGGATGGTATACTTCATGCTGTCCAGCGTGATCAATCCCCAGAGCCAGCCGTTCAGCCCCTGCCGTCCCAGATCCGCCGTTTTGCCCCGGTCGTACACGCCGTCGGCGATCAGGTTGATATCCGCGCCGTTTTCATCCCTGCCGAAGTGGGTGGGGTCGCCGCCGCACGCCAGCACCGCCAGCGCGATGCGGTGCCATTCCGTCGCCTTCGTTCTGTCCAGCTTGTCCGGCTCGCGGTATTTCTGCTCCACATACGTTCTCAGCGCCGCCAGATAGCTGTCGTAGTCGTCCTCCGCGCCGTAGCGGGACAGCCCGATGGGCAGCCAGTCGGCGGCGGTGCTGCCGGCATAGGTCAGCAGCTCGCCGCTCAGCAGCGGCTGACCCTCCGCCACGCCCTGCTGCGCCCGCTTCCACGCCAATATGCCGTCGATGGCCTCGGTGATGTCCGACACGCTGTATTTCCCCTTGGGCACCACCTGACGCTGGTTGGTCTTTGCCGCCGCGTCTGCCTGCTGCTGCGTCATGGGCGTGACGCTGATGGTCACGTCACCGGTGAAGGTGCCGTCCTTGAACTGCACGCGGCCGAGGATGTTGGAGCCCTCCACCGGCGTGATATTGCCCCACGTCTCCTCGCTCCATTGGGCATCCCTGCCGATCTGGATCTCCACCGTACCGGTGAAGAAGTCGGGATGCTCCAGCGTGACCGACTGCACATAGTACATCCCATTGATGGAGATACCGCAGGCAGCTTCATCCTCTTTGTTTTTGCCCACAGCCAGCGACACACGGGCGACCTTATTTGTGGGCAGGGTATGCCCTTCGTTGGCCGTCAGGTTCAGCACATCTGCGCTGTCTACGCCCACTTTCTCAAACACCCAATAGGGCAGATTATTCCCTGTTGGGGCGTTGACGGTGATGCTGTATCCCGCCGCGTAAGCTGCGGGTATCATGCCCAATACCAGCGCCAGCGCCAGCAGAAACGCCGCCCAATTCCGCACTTTTCTTCTCACAGAGGCATCCCTCCCATTTCCGTTTATATAGCCGTATTCGCGTGGACGGAAATTCCGCCCACGCGAATCGGCAGACCGCCCGCTAAGAGCCGTCTATTTCACTTATTTCTTGCTGGCTGCGTCGTCGCGCTCATCGCGCTTGACCTTATGGTAGCGGCGCACCGCGCCCACGATGACCAAGGCCGCAACGACTGCCACGATGGACCACACGATAATGGGGTTTTCCCGCACAGCTGTGCCGATGATCTCCCAGATGGAATTGCCGCTAACCTGACCCTCTGACTCCTGCCCGTCCGGAACATCCTCCGGGGCTTCGGAGGTCTGGGTGTCATCAGGCTCAGCCTCAGGTTCTTCCGCGTTCTCGGACAGGCTCTCCATCGTCACCTGCTGGGAATCCAGCCACACGGGGAAGGTCAGGGACGTGCCGCTGCTTTCCCAGTTGGCATACAGACGCTCCGTCAAGTTCAGCAGGCTGTCGGTGTACTGTGCAAGGATCTCCTCCACTGTGCCGCTGGCCATACCGCTGCCGGTGGTCAGCCACGTACTGAAGGTCGCCTCGCTGCCGGTATCCATGTAGCGCTGGAGCGCCTTGCCGATGATGTCGCCGTTCTTGCTGTTCAGGCCACTGTGTTCGTTCAAGCTGGCCAGCAGCAGCGCTGCCAGGCCCTTGGCCTCGTCGGTATCCTTGGACTTAGCCGCTGCGGCCATGTTATCCAGGCTGTTGGTGATGAACGCACGCAGCACGCTGGGGGAAGCCTTCAGCCACTGGGCGAAGGTCTTACCGCCGCCGTTAGCGCCCCACTCGGCGTAAGCGGCCAGCACCAGGCCCTTGATGTTGTACTCCACATCCATATTCAGGCCGTCTTGCAGGCCCTCATCGTCCTCATCGCCTGCGCCGTCGCCGGTATCTGTGCCGCTGCCATCGCCGTTACCGCCGCTGCCGCCAGTGCCGCCGCCGCTGCCGCCGCTGCCGGCGCTGGCAAAGGTGGCCACGACCTTTGCGTTGGCCGCGCCCAGCGCAAAGCTGCCGGGATTGGCAAGGTCAGCGGTCGTGCCGGTGCTCATCAGATCCAGCGTCAGGCTCTTGAGCGCATAGCTGCTGTCCTTGGGCGTGGCGGTGACGGTCACCTTGGTGCCACTGGGTCCATAGACCGCGTTGTCCGCGTCGCCGGTGCGGCCATCGCCGCGCTTGATGGTCACCGTGCCGCCGGTGCCGCACTCGGCCTTGGCACGGTAGTAGCTGGTGGAAGTCCCCTCACCGATGGGAACAGGATAGTTGTTCGCGCCCTGCGTCCAGTAGTTCTTGTGGGCATTGACGCCGCCGTCCACGCCCCACGCCACCTTGCCGCTGGCAAAGTCGTCTGCGCTGGCCCACTCGCCGACGCTGGAAACGGAGTCCTTCTTGTCCGCCAGATAGTAGCTGTCGGACACATTTTTCTCTTTCAGCTCGGTGGGCGCAAGGCCGATATTGGCGCCCGGGACATAGCTGAAGGAATTGCTGACCTGATTATGCGCACCCCAGCCGTAGAGGATGCCGAAGGCCCTGACAGACGTGCTCGCCTCGACCTTTCCGGTGTTCCAGCAGAATTCCGCCACGCCGCCGGAGCCGCCGTTGGTAAGGATACCCGCCGCATAGTCCGTGCCGGTAATCGCGCCTGTATTGCTACAGTTCGTTGCCTTGCTGCCATTGACGCAGATGCCCGCAGCCTGCTGGCCGGTCACAGCGCCGCTGTTGCTGCACCGCTCATAGCTTCCGCCCGCCGCAATGCCGGAGGCGTACCCCTGTGTCGCAGATATGCTTCCGTTGTTGGTGCAGTCTGTGTAGGAGCCGTAGCTATGTGTTTCATTCCCAGTCATTCCGCCTGCGGTTCTTTTGCCGACTACCTTAGCGCTGTTGGTACAACCCGCTAAAACGTGATCCTGAAGGTTGCTGTATCCCATACCGGCCAGTCCGCCTGCATAACTGCCGGTCACGGAGCCGCCCCTGTTGTGGCAGTTTGTCATTGCGACGCGTCCTCTGCCCAGAAGGCCGCCCGAGCCAGATCTGCCGCCGCTGACCGTCAGGTTTTCAGCAACGACATTACGCAGCTCCAGCGCAGTTTCGCCCTCTACAGCCGCCACAAGGCCACCGCTGCATGACGTCCCGCTGCTCGTAAACTTCACGCTGCCGTTTTTCAGCGTCAGATCCCGCATCGTCATGGGCACACCGTAAGTACCTCGCACGCTGCCGAAAAGTCCTGCCCATTGCCTGTCTGTTTCCACCTTCAGCCCGCTGATGGTCTTGCCGCCGCCGTCCAGACTGCCGCCGAAGGAATGGAGGGCATCGATGCCGATGGGCGTCCACAGCTCGTTGTTCAGATCGATGTTATTGGTCAGCCTGAACCACTTGCCGGTGTAGCTGAAGCCGTTTTCATTGACCTGCGTTTGCAGGGCAGTCAGCTTACCGACATCGGGAATCTCATAGGGAGCAGCTTCCGTGCCGCTGCCCGCCCATATCGGCGACCACACGGCATAGAGCGTCAGGCTCTTGTTCTTCTCCACCGAAACCGTTTTACCGGCATCATAGCTGTTATCCTCCGTTTTCGCATGGGGGTTCGTGCTCCAGCCGAGGAATGTGCCGTTCTCGTGCTTGAAGCCCAACTCCGTATCGGACTTAATGGTGAAGCTTCCGGTATCGCCTTCGACCCGCTGCTGCTCCGTTACAGCCGCTCCTTCGCCGCCGTTAGGATCATAGACAAGGGTGATCACGCCCTCCACGCCGGGTTCGAAGCTGCCGTCCCAGCGCGTGATGTGCACGGGGTTATTGGGCGCGTCCTGCTTGTTGATCCACTCGATATATGTGCCTCTGTTCTCATTCAGCACGTTCACCAGCACATCGTCGCCCACCTTATACACGGTCTTGCCGTCCTCGGTGGTGGCGGTGATTTCCTGTTCAGCTCCACTGTTGACATACTTAGCCGTCTCCTTGCCGTTCAGCTTGCAGAGGTAGTAGCTGTTGGCCCCCTTGCGGTTACTGATGCCGTAGGCACTGCCTTCCGCGCCGGTCACGTCACCCAGGTTGTAGCTGTTGGCCACGTTGCCATTGCCCGAAATGCCGCCCGTCACATATTTATTCTTATCGGTTGCACCAGTGACACTCCCGTTGTTATAGCAGTTTGTTGCAGCTCCGTATCCGACAATACCGCCGGTATATATGTTTTTCTTGGTCGTTCCAGAAGCGTTTACACTGCCGGTATTCCAGCAGAGATTTGCTGCACTGCCGACATATCCGGCTACGCCACCAATGTAACACTTATTCTTAATGTTATCTACGGTTATCGTTCCTTCTTTTAAGCAGTTGGAAATCGCACCTTGAACTTTACCCGCCACACCGCCGTATGCCATGCCGTTGGTGGTGCTGTTTGCCGCATCGACTTTAACATCAATATTACTGCGGCAAAAACGGATTTCACTTCCGGCTGCAGTCGTACCGACAATTCCGCCCACATTATTTATCTTGCCGTCTGCCTTCACTGATCCCGATACGGCAAGGCTCAATATTTTGCCAGTCGAATCCAGTTTTTCAAACATTCCCGCAGTCTTTGAATTTGAGTCATCATCTGTGTAGTTTACATTCAAGCCTTTGATCTCATGGCTCATGCCATTAAATTCACCCGCGAAACTTGGGATAGGCTTCCATTCGCTATTTTCCAGATCAATGCTATTACCCAACGACAGAGTCCATCCATCAAAATTCTTGGATTCGCCATCAATACTTCCATTGGCCAGCAGGCAGAAACCCATCAATTCGTCAGCACTCTTGAGAACGTAGTTTTTTTCCTTCCCAGCGCTTTCATACCAGCGAATGTCGGCCTTGACCAGTGAATAGGTATACTCCACATTACTGCCGGTTATACGAAGACAGTAGTCTGTTCCTCCCACTTGTGTTGCCGCAGGAGCAAATACGATTTGATATCCTGTCGGCGCGGTGAATGTGACCGGCACATCAGATACGCCGTTGGGGTAGCCGCTTGCAGCATAGTAGTATTGGTTTCCGGCGGCATCGGTCAGCGTCTTTTTGTCGCTGTCATTGCCGAGTGTGACCACTACACCTTCGGGCTGATTATCCGGCTTAGTCAGCTTTAACTCGTTTGCCACCGCCATTGTCCCGGAACTGCGTCCCAACTGCGGCATCTTTTCTGCCTTATTAGTCGTATCATACACCCAAACGTAAGAAGATCCCCCCAGTTCATACGCCACACGGCCCAGCTGGAACTCCTCCGCTGTACGTGCGCCGATGTCATCGGCAGTGCCTTTCTTATCAAAGGTAGAAGTCTCCGCCAAATAGAAGCAGTTGGTCACCGTGCCGCTGCCGCCCACAGCAGGCACGTTGATGCTATCAGCGTTGTAGTAATAGCTGCTGGACACCGTCGCATTGGTTTCGGCCATGCCCACCAGTCCGCCGACTGCGGCATTTTCATCGCTGCTATCCACCTTAGCCGTGGACATGCAGTTCTCCACCTTGCCGGACTTCAGCTCGCCCACCAACCGACCTTTGCCGCCGCTGATGGTCACAGATTTGACCGTGCCGCCCTCCACCACGCCGAACAGGTCGTTGGGCAGGTTGGAAATGGAATAGTTCCCCATAATCGTGAACGTCCCTTTGAAGGGGCTTTCCGCTGTGCCGATGGGCGTCCAGTCGATGCCGTCCAACACAATATTCTTACCCAGCGTGATGGTCTTGCCGGAAAAATCATTCTCGCTATTCACCAACTGTGCGAAATTCGCCAGCTCCTCGGCGCTGCGGATGGTATACTTTGTAGCACTGCCATCGCCATACCAAGCAGAGACAAAATCATCCTTCGTGCCGTAGTACAAAGTGATGTCGGTTTCCTCTCCGGTAAATACATATTCCAGTGTGCCGTCGTCACCCAGCTTGGGCGTAGTTTCGGCCACAACTTCATCCGCGGAGGACTTGATATAAATAATGGGGTTATCGGTATAATCCTCCGTGGTCAATTTCAAAGTGATTTTCTCATCGGTGCCGGTATACTCGGTGCTCAGCGTTTCATTGCCGCTGCCGGCATTCTCGCCCTCGCCGGGTGCTTCAGTCGTTTCGCCCTCGCCGGGCTCGGAAGTCGCAGCGGGAATGACGATCTTCACATCATAAGCGGCATTTTTATTCCACTTCTCCAGTGTCACCGTGCGCTGGGCAACCACGGGGGTATCAGTGCCTTCGCCCTCCTGAGTATCGGCTTCATTGGAAGACGCGTTGACATCGTCCTCACCCTCGCCGGGGTTCTTGTCCTCATCACCGGGGTTGGTAGGCTGTTCATCCCCGCCGTGCTCGGTGTCCTTGTTTTCGTCGTCCTTGCCTTCGTTGTCCCCGCTGGGGTTAGCGTCAGCCGGGTTCGTATCGCCCTCGACGATGGTCGTGCCGCTGCCGCCCACCACCTCCGTGGCAAAGGCCGCGGGGGTCACCAGCGTCAGCGTGAGCACCAGGCTCATCAGCAGGCTCACCACGCGCCGGGACAGATTGCTTGTCCGTTTCTTCATGTGATTTGCTCCTCTCTCTGTTGAACGTATCTATGTAAAAACTATTTAGTTACTGCCCTTCGGCATCACCACATACAGCTTCCCGGTCTCCGGGTCCTCGTACACCGTGCCCTTCTGCTCGAAGCTGCTGGAGGACTGGATGTCCTGCTCCATCTCTTCCGCGTTGTCCAGCTCCTGCATCTGCTCCCGCTGGAGGATCTCCACCCGTGTCTTGCTCAGATCCACGTTCCAGTTCAGTATGACCGCCGCCATCAGCCCGCAGGCGAACACCAGCATCACGTCCGACAGGTTCGCCAGCCCGGACATGGCGTCCACCTCCTCCGTCACCCGGCGGCGGGAGGAAAACTTACCCTTCAACATCGCCCGTGACCTCCTCCAAAACTGCCTCCATCAGCGTCTCCAGCGACACCATGTCGTCGTTGTACCACCGCTTGCGGATGTGGGAGATGACGCTGGCCACCGCCGCGCTGATGACGCCGGCGATGGTGGTGTCGAATGCCACGTTCATGGACTCCGACAGCGTCACCGTGTCGCCCTGTCCCAGCGCCACGATGCCGGGGCCCAGGGGTATCAGCGTGCCCAGCAGGCCGAACATGGGGCCCAGCTTGGCGATCATGTCGGTGACGGAGGTGGTGCGGGCGTTCCGCGCTTCCTCCGTGGCCAGCAGACGCTCCGCCAGTGCCGTCAGGGTGTCCTTGGGCAGCCCCCGGCTCTCCGCCAGCTCCAGCAGGGCCTTCTTCTGCCGCCGCAGCAGGCCGCTGTCTTCGATCAGCTCCGCAAGGCCGTCCGCGCCCGCCGCGTGTACGTCGCGCAGCAGCTGGGGGACGTTACACTTATGCTTGCGGCGCTCCGCGATGTACTCAACCACGATGTCGCCGATCTGCCAAACCGCGCCGGCCATGAGGACCAGCAGGATGATGAGGCAGGGGATCATCAGCGCCTGGGCGATGGTATGCAGTATTTCACTCAAAGAGATCATGTGTGTTTGCTCCTATTCCTGTTTCTCGCCCCGCAGATGGGGCGTATTTTCCCCGTTACCTGCCCCGCAGGGACGGGTAACATATTTGCTTTTGTATTTTGTATGTGGTTTTGGTCTTGCCGTTCAACAAAGAGAGGAGGTGGGAGGGGCGGCTTTTCCCCTCCCACCCTTATGGAAAGCTGACAGTCTCCGTTCAGACTGTCTCGGCTTGACAAGGGTTGGTGTCTTTTTCGGCGGCGGCTTTCTCGGCCTCGGCTGTCTCCCGCTCTGCGCGGCGCTTCACGGCCTTCTCGTGGGCCAACTGGCCCTGCCGCAGGTTCTTCTCGATCTGCTTCTGCCGCTTCTTCTCCTTGCGCTCCGCCAAAAACAGAGGCTCCTGTATGGCCCGTTCCTTGCGGTAGCGGGCCGTGCCGTTCAGCTTCGCCTTCGTCCGCGTAGGCGGCAGACACGCCGCCCGCAGGGCTGCGTCCCAGCTTCCGAAGCGTTGTTCGATAAACGTGCCGCCGTCCACCTCACAGGGTGCTGGGCTGTGGCGCAGGGTACGGGCACACCGGGCCAGATACTGGGCCAACTCCCGCAAGGGTGTCTCGGCGTGCTTTTCGGCAAACGCCGCGTCCCGCGCCGCCAGCGCGTCCTTGGTGCGCTGGGCGATCTTCTGTTCGCGCCAGTTCTCAACATCAAAATGCTGGTTGGGGTTGAAATGGCTCATGGACATACTCCTCCCTATGGTGATGTGGCGGTAAGAAAAAACGCTGACGAATCTCGTCAGCGTACACTCCTACCCTCGTCACAACGAAGAAGCGCCGCTGCAAACAAGTCCTCGATCGTGCAATTCTACTGCCCTCGCGCCATGGGATCTCTCCCTCGTACACGACCTACCTTCTCAGGACTCGCGTCCCAATGGCGGGTATTACCCAGCGGCTCAAAGCCGTTTCGGTCGTTTCCTTGCGCTCACAGTGCCGTCCGCGGTGGGTTTGGTTACCCATGTTCCTTTAAGGCTGTACCCTGACGAAAAATCGTCTTTACAACGCACAGCCACACGACGTCACAGAACTCAGCTGTATGAAATTCTCGGTTCTCTTGAACAGTTTTTTCGCAAAGTAACATACTTTGCGAAAACTTTCCAATTTCAACCGAATAACAGTATATACCAGCCGTTTTTCCGTGTCAACAACGAGTTCTAATTTTCGACTTCTTTCTGGCGTAAATCTGGAATGCCTTGCAGCACAAGGCGTCCCGCGCGTTTTCGCAAAGTATGTTACTTTGCGAAAAAACTGTTCAAGAGAACCGAGAATTTCATACAGCTGAGTTCTGTGACGTCGTGTGGCTGTGCGTTGTAAAGACGATTTTTCGTCAGGGTACAGCCTTAAAGGAACATGGGTAACCAAACCCACCGCGGACGGCACTGTGAGCGCAAGGAAACGACCGAAACGGCTTTGAGCCGCTGGGTAATACCCGCCATTGGGACGCGAGTCCTGAGAAGGTAGGTCGTGTACGAGGGAGAGATCCCATGGCGCGAGGGCAGTAGAATTGCACGATCGAGGACTTGTTTGCAGCGGCGCTTCTTCGTTGTGACGAGGGTAGGAGTGTACGCTGACGAGATTCGTCAGCGTTTTTTCTTACCGCCACATCACCATAGGGAGGAGTATGTCCATGAGCCATTTCAACCCCAACCAGCATTTTGATGTTGAGAACTGGCGCGAACAGAAGATCGCCCAGCGCACCAAGGACGCGCTGGCGGCGCGGGACGCGGCGTTTGCCGAAAAGCACGCCGAGACACCCTTGCGGGAGTTGGCCCAGTATCTGGCCCGGTGTGCCCGTACCCTGCGCCACAGCCCAGCACCCTGTGAGGTGGACGGCGGCACGTTTATCGAACAACGCTTCGGAAGCTGGGACGCAGCCCTGCGGGCGGCGTGTCTGCCGCCTACGCGGACGAAGGCGAAGCTGAACGGCACGGCCCGCTACCGCAAGGAACGGGCCATACAGGAGCCTCTGTTTTTGGCGGAGCGCAAGGAGAAGAAGCGGCAGAAGCAGATCGAGAAGAACCTGCGGCAGGGCCAGTTGGCCCACGAGAAGGCCGTGAAGCGCCGCGCAGAGCGGGAGACAGCCGAGGCCGAGAAAGCCGCCGCCGAAAAAGACACCAACCCTTGTCAAGCCGAGACAGTCTGAACGGAGACTGTCAGCTTTCCATAAGGGTGGGAGGGGAAAAGCCGCCCCTCCCACCTCCTCTCTTTGTTGAACGGCAAGACCAAAACCACATACAAAATACAAAAGCAAATATGTTACCCGTCCCTGCGGGGCAGGTAACGGGGAAAATACGCCCCATCTGCGGGGCGAGAAACAGGAATAGGAGCAAACACACATGATCTCTTTGAGTGAAATACTGCATACCATCGCCCAGGCGCTGATGATCCCCTGCCTCATCATCCTGCTGGTCCTCATGGCCGGCGCGGTTTGGCAGATCGGCGACATCGTGGTTGAGTACATCGCGGAGCGCCGCAAGCATAAGTGTAACGTCCCCCAGCTGCTGCGCGACGTACACGCGGCGGGCGCGGACGGCCTTGCGGAGCTGATCGAAGACAGCGGCCTGCTGCGGCGGCAGAAGAAGGCCCTGCTGGAGCTGGCGGAGAGCCGGGGGCTGCCCAAGGACACCCTGACGGCACTGGCGGAGCGTCTGCTGGCCACGGAGGAAGCGCGGAACGCCCGCACCACCTCCGTCACCGACATGATCGCCAAGCTGGGCCCCATGTTCGGCCTGCTGGGCACGCTGATACCCCTGGGCCCCGGCATCGTGGCGCTGGGACAGGGCGACACGGTGACGCTGTCGGAGTCCATGAACGTGGCATTCGACACCACCATCGCCGGCGTCATCAGCGCGGCGGTGGCCAGCGTCATCTCCCACATCCGCAAGCGGTGGTACAACGACGACATGGTGTCGCTGGAGACGCTGATGGAGGCAGTTTTGGAGGAGGTCACGGGCGATGTTGAAGGGTAAGTTTTCCTCCCGCCGCCGGGTGACGGAGGAGGTGGACGCCATGTCCGGGCTGGCGAACCTGTCGGACGTGATGCTGGTGTTCGCCTGCGGGCTGATGGCGGCGGTCATACTGAACTGGAACGTGGATCTGAGCAAGACACGGGTGGAGATCCTCCAGCGGGAGCAGATGCAGGAGCTGGACAACGCGGAAGAGATGGAGCAGGACATCCAGTCCTCCAGCAGCTTCGAGCAGAAGGGCACGGTGTACGAGGACCCGGAGACCGGGAAGCTGTATGTGGTGATGCCGAAGGGCAGTAACTAAATAGTTTTTACATAGATACGTTCAACAGAGAGAGGAGCAAATCACATGAAGAAACGGACAAGCAATCTGTCCCGGCGCGTGGTGAGCCTGCTGATGAGCCTGGTGCTCACGCTGACGCTGGTGACCCCCGCGGCCTTTGCCACGGAGGTGGTGGGCGGCAGCGGCACGACCATCGTCGAGGGCGATACGAACCCGGCTGACGCTAACCCCAGCGGGGACAACGAAGGCAAGGACGACGAAAACAAGGACACCGAGCACGGCGGGGATGAACAGCCTACCAACCCCGGTGATGAGGACAAGAACCCCGGCGAGGGTGAGGACGATGTCAACGCGTCTTCCAATGAAGCCGATACTCAGGAGGGCGAAGGCACTGATACCCCCGTGGTTGCCCAGCGCACGGTGACACTGGAGAAGTGGAATAAAAATGCCGCTTATGATGTGAAGATCGTCATTCCCGCTGCGACTTCCGAGCCCGGCGAGGGCGAAACGACTGAAGCACCCGGCGAGGGCGAGAATGCCGGCAGCGGCAATGAAACGCTGAGCACCGAGTATACCGGCACCGATGAGAAAATCACTTTGAAATTGACCACGGAGGATTATACCGATAACCCCATTATTTATATCAAGTCCTCCGCGGATGAAGTTGTGGCCGAAACTACGCCCAAGCTGGGTGACGACGGCACACTGGAATATGTATTTACCGGAGAGGAAACCGACATCACTTTGTACTACGGCACGAAGGATGATTTTGTCTCTGCTTGGTATGGCGATGGCAGTGCTACAAAGTATACCATCCGCAGCGCCGAGGAGCTGGCGAATTTCGCACAGTTGGTGAATAGCGAGAATGATTTTTCCGGCAAGACCATCACGCTGGGTAAGAATATTGTGTTGGACGGCATCGACTGGACGCCCATCGGCACAGCGGAAAGCCCCTTCAAAGGGACGTTCACGATTATGGGGAACTATTCCATTTCCAACCTGCCCAACGACCTGTTCGGCGTGGTGGAGGGCGGCACGGTCAAATCTGTGACCATCAGCGGCGGCAAAGGTCGGTTGGTGGGCGAGCTGAAGTCCGGCAAGGTGGAGAACTGCATGTCCACGGCTAAGGTGGATAGCAGCGATGAAAATGCCGCAGTCGGCGGACTGGTGGGCATGGCCGAAACCAATGCGACGGTGTCCAGCAGCTATTACTACAACGCTGATAGCATCAACGTGCCTGCTGTGGGCGGCAGCGGCACGGTGACCAACTGCTTCTATTTGGCGGAGACTTCTACCTTTGATAAGAAAGGCACTGCCGATGACATCGGCGCACGTACAGCGGAGGAGTTCCAGCTGGGCCGTGTGGCGTATGAACTGGGGGGATCTTCTTACGTTTGGGTGTATGATACGACTAATAAGGCAGAAAAGATGCCGCAGTTGGGACGCAGTTCCGGGACAATGGCGGTGGCAAACGAGTTAAAGCTGACTAAGCCGGATAATCAGCCCGAAGGTGTAGTGGTCACACTCGGCAATGACAGCGACAAAAAGACGCTGACCGATGCCGCCGGAAACCAATACTACTATGCTGCAAGCGGCTACCCCAACGGCGTATCTGATGTGCCGGTCACATTCACCGCGCCGACAGGATATCAAATCGTATTTGCTCCTGCGGCAACACAAGTGGGAGGAACAGACTACTGTCTTCGTATAACCGGCAGTAATGTGGAGTATACCTATTCACTGGTCAAGGCCGACATTCGCTGGTATGAAAGCGCTGGGAAGGAAAAAAACTACGTTCTCAAGAGTGCTGACGAATTGATGGGTTTCTGCCTGCTGGCCAATGGAAGTATTGATGGCGAATCCAAGAATTTTGATGGATGGACTCTGTCGTTGGGTAATAGCATTGATCTGGAAAATAGCGAATGGAAGCCTATCCCAAGTTTCGCGGGTGAATTTAATGGCATGAGCCATGAGATCAAAGGCTTGAATGTAAACTACACAGATGATGACTCAAATTCAAAGACTGCGGGAATGTTTGAAAAACTGGATTCGACTGGCAAAATATTGAGCCTTGCCGTATCGGGATCAGTGAAGGCAGACGGCAAGATAAATAATGTGGGCGGAATTGTCGGTACGACTGCAGCCGGAAGTGAAATCCGTTTTTGCCGCAGTAATATTGATGTTAAAGTCGATGCGGCAAACAGCACCACCAACGGCATGGCATACGGCGGTGTGGCGGGTAAAGTTCAAGGTGCGATTTCCAACTGCTTAAAAGAAGGAACGATAACCGTAGATAACATTAAGAATAAGTGTTACATTGGTGGCGTAGCCGGATATGTCGGCAGTGCAGCAAATCTCTGCTGGAATACCGGCAGTGTAAACGCTTCTGGAACGACCAAGAAAAACATATATACCGGCGGTATTGTCGGATACGGAGCTGCAACAAACTGCTATAACAACGGGAGTGTCACTGGTGCAACCGATAAGAATAAATATGTGACGGGCGGCATTTCGGGCAATGGCAACGTGGCCAACAGCTACAACCTGGGTGACGTGACCGGCGCGGAAGGCAGTGCCTACGGCATCAGTAACCGCAAGGGGGCCAACAGCTACTACCTCTGCAAGCTGAACGGCAAGGAGACGGCTAAGTATGTCAACAGTGGAGCTGAACAGGAAATCACCGCCACCACCGAGGACGGCAAGACCGTGTATAAGGTGGGCGACGATGTGCTGGTGAACGTGCTGAATGAGAACAGAGGCACATATATCGAGTGGATCAACAAGCAGGACGCGCCCAATAACCCCGTGCACATCACGCGCTGGGACGGCAGCTTCGAACCCGGCGTGGAGGGCGTGATCACCCTTGTCTATGATCCTAACGGCGGCGAAGGAGCGGCTGTAACGGAGCAGCAGCGGGTCGAAGGCGATACCGGAAGCTTCACCATTAAGTCCGATACGGAGTTGGGCTTCAAGCACGAGAACGGCACATTCCTCGGCTGGAGCACGAACCCCCATGCGAAAACGGAGGATAACAGCTATGATGCCGGTAAAACGGTTTCGGTGGAGAAGAACAAGAGCCTGACGCTCTATGCCGTGTGGTCGCCGATATGGGCGGGCAGCGGCACGGAAGCTGCTCCCTATGAGATTCCCGATGTCGGTAAGCTGACTGCCCTGCAAACGCAGGTCAATGAAAACGGCTTCAGCTACACCGGCAAGTGGTTCAGGCTGACCAATAACATCGATCTGAACAACGAGCTGTGGACGCCCATCGGCATCGATGCCCTCCATTCCTTCGGCGGCAGTCTGGACGGCGGCGGCAAGACCATCAGCGGGCTGAAGGTGGAAACAGACAGGCAATGGGCAGGACTTTTCGGCAGCGTGCGAGGTACTTACGGTGTGCCCATGACGATGCGGGATCTGACGCTGAAAAACGGCAGCGTGAAGTTTACGAGCAGCGGGACGTCATGCAGCGGTGGCCTTGTGGCGGCTGTAGAGGGCGAAACTGCGCTGGAGCTGCGTAATGTCGTTGCTGAAAACCTGACGGTCAGCGGCGGCAGATCTGGCTCGGGCGGCCTTCTGGGCAGAGGACGCGTCGCAATGACAAACTGCCACAACAGGGGCGGCTCCGTGACCGGCAGTTATGCAGGCGGACTGGCCGGTATGGGATACAGCAACCTTCAGGATCACGTTTTAGCGGGTTGTACCAACAGCGCTAAGGTAGTCGGCAAAAGAACCGCAGGCGGAATGACTGGGAATGAAACACATAGCTACGGCTCCTACACAGACTGCACCAACAACGGAAGCATATCTGCGACACAGGGGTACGCCTCCGGCATTGCGGCGGGCGGAAGCTATGAGCGGTGCAGCAACAGCGGCGCTGTGACCGGCCAGCAGGCTGCGGGCATCTGCGTCAATGGCAGCAAGGCAACGAACTGTAGCAATACAGGCGCGATTACCGGCACGGACTATGCGGCGGGTATCCTTACCAACGGCGGCTCCGGCGGCGTGGCGGAATTCTGCTGGAACACCGGAAAGGTCGAGGCGAGCACGTCTGTCAGGGCCTTCGGCATCCTCTACGGCTGGGGTGCGCATAATCAGGTCAGCAATTCCTTCAGCTATGTCCCGGGCGCCAATATCGGCCTTGCGCCCACCGAGCTGAAAGAGAAAAATGTGTCCGACAGCTACTATCTGGCGGACAAGAAGGACTCCGTTTCCAGCGTCGGCGAGTGGGCCAGCGCAGACGACTTTGCCAGCGGCAAGGTGGCGTGGGGCGTGGACGGCGGCGTCAATGCCCACAAGAACTACTGGACGCAGGGCGCGAACAACTATCCTGTTCCCATCGGTGAGGGGACTTCCACCAGCTACTACCGTGCCAAGGCCGAGTGCGGCACCGGCGGCACGGTGACCATCAAGCGCGGCGATGGCCGCACCGGCGACGCGGACAACGCGGTCTATGGACCCAGTGGCACCAAGGTGACCGTCACCGCCACGCCCAAGGACAGCAGCTATGCGCTCAAGAGCCTGACGCTGGATCTGATGAGCACCGGCACGACCGCTGACCTTGCCAATCCCGGCAGCTTTGCGCTGGGCGCGGCCAACGCAAAGGTCGTGGCCACCTTTGCCAGCGCCGGCAGCGGCGGCAGCGGCGGCGGCACTGGCGGCAGCGGCGGTAACGGCGATGGCAGCGGCACAGATACCGGCGACGGCGCAGGCGATGAGGACGATGAGGGCCTGCAAGACGGCCTGAATATGGATGTGGAGTACAACATCAAGGGCCTGGTGCTGGCCGCTTACGCCGAGTGGGGCGCTAACGGCGGCGGTAAGACCTTCGCCCAGTGGCTGAAGGCTTCCCCCAGCGTGCTGCGTGCGTTCATCACCAACAGCCTGGATAACATGGCCGCAGCGGCTAAGTCCAAGGATACCGACGAGGCCAAGGGCCTGGCAGCGCTGCTGCTGGCCAGCTTGAACGAACACAGTGGCCTGAACAGCAAGAACGGCGACATCATCGGCAAGGCGCTCCAGCGCTACATGGATACCGGCAGCGAGGCGACCTTCAGTACGTGGCTGACCACCGGCAGCGGTATGGCCAGCGGCACAGTGGAGGAGATCCTTGCACAGTACACCGACAGCCTGCTGAACTTGACGGAGCGTCTGTATGCCAACTGGGAAAGCAGCGGCACGTCCCTGACCTTCCCCGTGTGGCTGGATTCCCAGCAGGTGACGATGGAGAGCCTGTCCGAGAACGCGGAAGAACCTGAGGCTGAGCCTGATGACACCCAGACCTCCGAAGCCCCGGAGGATGTTCCGGACGGGCAGGAGTCAGAGGGTCAGGTTAGCGGCAATTCCATCTGGGAGATCATCGGCACAGCTGTGCGGGAAAACCCCATTATCGTGTGGTCCATCGTGGCAGTCGTTGCGGCCTTGGTCATCGTGGGCGCGGTGCGCCGCTACCATAAGGTCAAGCGCGATGAGCGCGACGACGCAGCCAGCAAGAAATAAGTGAAATAGACGGCTCTTAGCGGGCGGTCTGCCGATTCGCGTGGGCGGAATTTCCGTCCACGCGAATACGGCTATATAAACGGAAATGGGAGGGATGCCTCTGTGAGAAGAAAAGTGCGGAATTGGGCGGCGTTTCTGCTGGCGCTGGCGCTGGTATTGGGCATGATACCCGCAGCTTACGCGGCGGGATACAGCATCACCGTCAACGCCCCAACAGGGAATAATCTGCCCTATTGGGTGTTTGAGAAAGTGGGCGTAGACAGCGCAGATGTGCTGAACCTGACGGCCAACGAAGGGCATACCCTGCCCACAAATAAGGTCGCCCGTGTGTCGCTGGCTGTGGGCAAAAACAAAGAGGATGAAGCTGCCTGCGGTATCTCCATCAATGGGATGTACTATGTGCAGTCGGTCACGCTGGAGCATCCCGACTTCTTCACCGGTACGGTGGAGATCCAGATCGGCAGGGATGCCCAATGGAGCGAGGAGACGTGGGGCAATATCACGCCGGTGGAGGGCTCCAACATCCTCGGCCGCGTGCAGTTCAAGGACGGCACCTTCACCGGTGACGTGACCATCAGCGTCACGCCCATGACGCAGCAGCAGGCAGACGCGGCGGCAAAGACCAACCAGCGTCAGGTGGTGCCCAAGGGGAAATACAGCGTGTCGGACATCACCGAGGCCATCGACGGCATATTGGCGTGGAAGCGGGCGCAGCAGGGCGTGGCGGAGGGTCAGCCGCTGCTGAGCGGCGAGCTGCTGACCTATGCCGGCAGCACCGCCGCCGACTGGCTGCCCATCGGGCTGTCCCGCTACGGCGCGGAGGACGACTACGACAGCTATCTGGCGGCGCTGAGAACGTATGTGGAGCAGAAATACCGCGAGCCGGACAAGCTGGACAGAACGAAGGCGACGGAATGGCACCGCATCGCGCTGGCGGTGCTGGCGTGCGGCGGCGACCCCACCCACTTCGGCAGGGATGAAAACGGCGCGGATATCAACCTGATCGCCGACGGCGTGTACGACCGGGGCAAAACGGCGGATCTGGGACGGCAGGGGCTGAACGGCTGGCTCTGGGGATTGATCACGCTGGACAGCATGAAGTATACCATCCCCGCAGGCGCCAGCTATACCCGCACGGAGCTGGTAAAGACCATCCTGTCCTATCAGCTCAGCGACGACGGCTTTAACCTGCGGGTGGCGCAGGGCAGCACCGCCGATCCGGACATCACGGCCATGGCCATACAGTCCATGGGGCCGTACTACCGCACCTCCACCCTGAATGTGAAGGACCCTGTGGACAGAGCGCTGGAGCGCCTGTCGCAGCTCCAGCTGGACACGGCGGATTTCCGCAGCTGGGGCACGCGGAACTCCGAGTCCACCTCGCAGGTCATCATCTCCCTGTGCAGCGTGGGCATCGACCCGCAGAACGACCCCCGCTTTGTGAAGAACGGACTGAACCTGCTGGACGCGCTGTTCTACTACCAACAGGAGGACGGCGGCTTCGCCCACTCCTACGAGCTGGATGAGGGTAATCCCTCCGCCGTACCCGGGGAGAGCGACAGCATGGCCACGGATCAGGCGCTACTGGCGCTGGTGTCCGTGTGGCGGCAGGCGCAGGGCATGAGCCCGCTGTACGACTTCCGCCCCGGCGGCGTATCCTCCAAGATACTGACGCCGGAGGAGAGCGAGGTGTCCTTCGCCGGCAGCTATGAGTTTACGCAGGAGCTGCAAAGCCGCGTGGACGCGCTGCCCGACGCGCTGTCCACGGAGGACGCGGAGGAGGTGGCCTTCCTGCTGGAGCGGCTGAAGATGAGCCGTGAATTTGACGGCTATGACAGGTACATGGAGAAGCTGACGGCGGCGCAGGAGAAGATCGACGCGCTGTACGCGGAGATCGAGAGCCTGAACGCGGATATCGCCGCGGAGATATTGCCTATGACCGACGCCGGCTTGAAGGAAAAGCCCATCGTGGACGGTATCGTGAAGCGGTACCGCGCGCTGTCTGAACACGACAGGGAGCTGGTGGAGAGCTGGGATGCGGTGCTGGCGGTAAAGGCGCAGACGGACGCGGCGCAGCGGACGCTGCTGCTGTGCATCGGCGGCGCGGCAGTGGTGATGATCGGCGGCAGCATCCTCGTCCGCCGCAGGAGGGAGAGCAAATGAAACGACAACTGACGCGGCTGCTGACCGCGTTGCTGGCTGTGATCCTGCTGCTGCCGGTGACGGCGCAGGCCGCGCCTGCATGGGACGGCTGGACAGCGGAGCTGGAGGCGGCGTACCAAACGGTGTCCGGACTGGTGGCGGACTCCGTCAGCGAGAGCAGGGACTACCTATCCGCCGCACGGCAGGAAACCAACGCCAAGGCGGTGTACGCGCTGTGGGCCTCCGGCGCCGACGTGCCGGAGGGCTTCTACAACGAGTATTTGCAGGCGCTGGCAGACTGGCTGGCGCTGGCGGAGCAGCGGGGCAGGTACGCCTATATCCCCGGCGCGCTCCGCACGGTGGCGGCCATGGGGCTGGACGTGACGGATCTCGCCGGTCACGACCTGCTGGAGCCGCTGCGGCGGCCGGAGATGGTGGAGGCGGACGAGGACAGGCTGGATATGCTGCTGGATCTGGACGCGGCAGGCGATGCGGGCAGAACGGAGGCGTTCGACGCGCTGCGGGAAACGCTGATCGCCGAGGCGCTGGCACGGCAGCAGGACAGCGGCGAGTTTCGCTATACCTCCCCATGGCCTGCCGAGCTGAAGCAAAAGGGCGTGGCTGCCGAGCCGGACCGGTTCGACTACATCCTGCTGACGGCAAAGTCCGCGCAGGCGCTGGCGCCTTACCAGAGCCGTCCGGAGGTCAGGGCCGCCATAGAAAAGGCGGTAAGCTATCTCTCGATGCAGCAGCTGGACAGCGGTGGCTTTCTCAGGTACGGCGAGGAGGACGTGGAGGAGGATGCCGCCGTGTTGGAAATGCTGGCGGCGCTGGATATCTCCCCTGACGACGGGCGATTTGTAAAGAACGGCCACACCGTGCTGGACGGCATGATGGACTGGTATCAGGAGAGCTATTTTGACGGTGCCCCCGCGCCGGGACAGGGGTTCTACCGACATGATATTCTTTGGGGGTACCGCGGATCAGGGGATGCTTGGTACGCCTCCAGCTCATCGTTGATGTCCGATCCGGATGCCCCGGATGACCGCGGCAAGGCTGTGGAACGGCGAACCTACATAAACGAAGCGGGACTTATAGGGCTTTGTAGTGTCAGACCGGCAGTGGCTGTGGCGGGAACACCGTCCGCAAGCACGCCGGAAAAGGGAAACCGTCAAGACAATGCCATAGATTACAGTGAACTTTTACAGGCGCAGTCTGCGGATTATGCACAGAAGCTGGCAGAGGGGTATTACGGGGATGGAAACAGCACGATCGTTTCCGAGGGTGCTCTAAGCCATTTGGCCAAGGAGATCTTATCCATGTCCGAAGCCGGCGGCGGTAAGCTGCCGGAGGAGCAACGTGCACAGCTGGAAAGCCTTGTTGAGATGCTGTCGGGAGCCAGCGGCGAATATCTGATGGGACGCAAGGCGAACACCTACTCGCCGGTTCTGGTGCAGGCCATGAAAGCGCTGGATATGGATCCTGCAGACGTAAACGGCATGGACTTTTTGGCACCGTTGACAAATCTCTCTGCCATGGACACTGCGGAATACAGAGAGGCGCTGATGGATTTTGACTCGGTAGATGCGTCTATGTGGCGTAAGCGCGGCGTGGACGCGGATACGGTCGTGGACAAGTACGCCGCCGGTATACTGCAATATCAGACGGCAGACGGGCAATTTGACCCTTACGCAAGCTATAGCGGGATAGTTACCCCGATACTCCGGGATTATGTGCAGTACACTGCCGAGAATGTCACCGCCCTTGCTCCCCACGCGGACAAGGAGTACATTTCCAAGGCGATAGACCGTGCCATTGAATACCTGTCCTCCGTACAGCTTTCGGATGGCAGCTTTCCGGGTATGACCGGTACTTCAAACGGCGAGGCAACGCTCGCCGTGCTGGAAATGATGGAAGCGCTGGGAATATCTCTGGACGACCCTCGCTTCGTGAAAAACGGAAATACCGCGGCGGACGCCATGAAGACCTTTTATGTAGACGGAGTGGGCTTTCTTTCCAGCTTCGAGGTGGAAGCGCCGCTGGATGATTTGGGCAGCCTGCCGGTCTACGCCGATCCGGTCATGGATGCTTCTGCTGCCGTTTCCGCCCTGACCTACCTCCAAGCCGCCGAGGACGGCACATTCGGCCCCGACGGCAAGGGCAGCAGCGTGTTCGAGGTGGTGGGCGCCGCCCTGACGGAAACGCCGCTGGGCGCGATCTTGCTGGCGGTTATCGTAGTGGCCATACTGGCGTTTGCCATGGTGCGCCGCTACCGCCGCATCAAGAGGGAGCAGTGACATGGGTACGAAGCACAGATGCGCAGCGGCATTGCTGCTGGCGGTATTCCTGCTCTTCTGTACCGCCTGCGGCGATGCTCCTGTGCAGCCGGAGGATACAGAAAACAAGGATCAGTACATGACCGACCCTGTGCCGGAGGGCAAACCTACGCCGGTAGAGCCGCAGGATACGACGGTGGATACCACTACGACCCACACCTGTACTTTCTCCATCTCTTGCGAGACCATTCTGGACAACATGGACAAGTGCGTGGAGAACAAGAAGTTCCTCGTGCCGGAGGACGGCATTGTTTTTCCCGCCACGGAGGTGGAGTTCAGCGAGGGCGAGAGCGTATTCGATGTTCTCCAGCGGGTATGTCGGGACAACGCCATCCACATGGAATCCAACTGGACTCCGGTATATAACAGCGCCTATGTAGAGGGGATCAATAACCTCTATGAGTTCGACGTGGGCAGTTTGTCCGGCTGGATGTACAACGTCAACGGCTGGTATCCCAACTACGGCTGCTCCCGCTACCAGGTGAAGGACGGCGACGTCGTGGAGTGGCGCTATACCTGTGACCTTGGCTATGATCTCGGCAGTGGTATGGGAGGATAATGGAGGCGCCAGAATATAGAGAACGCTGATATAGGAAGCGGAGTTCCCGGAACACATTGGCCTCTGGAGATATTCGAGAGGCCACCTAACCATGCGACCAGACAACACAACAAAACGGAGAAAAAGCCAAGGATGGCCCTTTGCGGCCATCCTTGGCTTTTTCTCCGCTTTTCATTATGCGGATGCCAATTTCATTGCCGTGCCCCACCGTTTCTGCCGTTTGCGAGTTCTTCACAAATGACGAAACGGAGGGAATAAAATGCATTTTGACCGAATGGCATACGGGGAGCGAATCAAACGGTTACGCACCGGCAGAGAGCTCACTCAAGAACAGCTTGCTGAAAAGATAAATGTTAGTAGAACCTACATAGTTAAAATTGAGAACGGCTTACAGATAGGCCCGATTGAAATTGCCATTGAGCTGGCAATGTTCTTCGATGTCTCCATGGATTTTCTCTTGCTTGGAAAAGAAAACTATCGCGTGGACAGAAAGCAGTGTTTGAGAATGGCAATCGATATCCTCTCTGAATTGCAAGCGAAACTGTAAAATGTTCCATTTTGGGTATGCAATGTTCCAAACTGTTTCTGTTCCGTGGCTTTCCTTCAAGGTACAATTTACTCAAGCCAAACAAAGGGCCTATTGTACCTTGAAAAACGCCATTCGGCCATATTCGGCAACTGGATCACATCAGCAGATGAGCCTCCGTAAGAAAGAGGACGGCGATGCGGAGAACGCGCCATGACCACCTGCACGGGAATTCCCCGTGTCAATGCAGGCCCCAGATCGGAAGGTGCCCAGCGATACCCGTTCATCCAAAAGCAGCCGCGGCAGGCTGCCTCGCCATGATCTCATCTGCCTACAATGGTACTTCTGCATAGCGACAGATACAAGCAATCGGTGCAGCTCGGAGAGATCCTCGGAGGGGTGCAATTCCCATGTGCGGCGCCAGCCGCAGACCAGTTGACCGCCCAACAGTCCGGGAAGTAGTGTCGAATAGGACTGGACAAACGACAGAAACGGCGTGGGCCGTTCCGGGAAACCGGGGCGGCCCCGCCATGACCTTTGCCTGATGGCAGAAATGCGGGTGCTGCACTTTCCCTCCCCCTCACATACCTACTACCTATACCCCATTACCTCTTACCGCAGCACCCGCGTTTGTGCCATCAGAAAACGGATATAAGGAGAAAACTATGCAGGATAAGAACGTTGATTTTTGCGGCATTTTGAATCTTTTGGCCGCGCTGAAACGAGCCGGTTTTCCCAAGGCAGAGCTGGAGCAGGTCGCTGCGCGCATCGCGGCGCAGACCGGCGCAACGATCCTTATTTCTTTCTGAATTTCTTTGCAAAAAGCAGTAGCTTTAACGAGATGACTGTGGTATGTTGTGTTGCTACAAGGAGGAGGTGAACAGCCACGGAGGAGAAAAAGATCAATGGGAATCTTGCCCTAAACGGCAAGGAGCGACGGGTCATTAGGATCGAGGCCAACCATGAGCGGGATGCCCAAAAGCTGCGAGTGGCCGCCTACTGCCGTGTCAGCTCCTCCTCGGAGGATCAGCTAAATTCCTTCGCGGCTCAGAACATCCACTATACGCAGTACATCACCGAGCATGATGATTGGCGGCTGGTGGACATCTATGCCGACGAGGGCATCACCGGCACCTCGGTGGAGAAACGGGAGGATTTCAAGCGGATGCTGGCTGACAGCGAACGCGGACTCATTGACCGCATCCTGGTCAAGTCCATCTCCCGCTTCGCCCGCAACACGGTGGACTGCCTGAACTACGTCCGAATGCTGAAGGCGCAGGGCATCGCGGTCTACTTTGAAAAAGAAAACATCAACTCCATGGACGAGTCCACAGAGCTGATGCTGACCATGATGGGGGCCTTCGCCCAGGCGGAGAGCGAGTCCATCTCCGGCAATATCCAGGCGGGCAAGCGCTACGCCATGCAGCGCGGTGAGGCTACCATTAACTACCACAATCTGTACGCCTATGAGAAAGGACCGGATGGTAAGCCACGGGCCATTCCAGAACAGGCAGAGATCGTCCGGGAGATCTACCAGAAGTACCTCCGCGGCGACAGCCTTAATATGATCCGCAAAGACTTAGAGGAACGTCACATTCCAAACGCCCGTGGCGGTGTAACATGGACACATACAGCGGTACGAGGTATCCTATCCAACGAGAAATACGCCGGTGACGTCCTGATGCAGAAAACCTTCCGACAGGACTGCATTAGCCGTAAGACCATCCGCAATACAGGGCAACGTGCCATGTATCTTGTGCAAAATAACCATGAAGCGATCATAGACCGCAAGACATACGACGCAGTGCAGACAGAGTTGACGCGGCGCAACGCACTGAAGGGCAATACACAGAAAAGCACTCCCAGCGGCAGAAGCTGCTACACGCCGAAATATGCCCTGTCAGATCGGGTCATCTGCGGTGAATGCGGCACACTGTACCGCCGCTGCACCTGGGTCAACAGAGGAAAGAAGCACATCGTCTGGCGCTGCATCAGTCGCTTCGACTACGGCAAAAAGTATTGCCATGATTCGCCCGCCGTGGATGAGCAGCAGCTCCAGCAGGCCATCCTGCGGGTTATCAACGGCGCAATGTCTGAGAAACCCGCACTGGTGCGGCAGGTCACGGAAAATCTACAGGTGGTGATACGTCCCAGCCGAAGTGAAGAACTTACCGTCGCGGAGATCGACAGAGAATTAGAAGCTCTGGCACGGGAGTTCGATACCGCCTTCGTAGCTGCGGCCTCCGGCAATAGTGAAGACTATAGTGAACGGTTCAAGACGATCCTTGCCCAGCAAGCGGAGCTGAAGACCAAACGTGCCGAACTGGAGCAGCGGCAGGCAGAAGACGCAGAATTGACCAGCCACATGGAGTTGGCCGCAGATACTTTGGAGCAGGCCGGTACAGTCATTACGAAGTGGGACGAATACCAAATTCGTGCGTTGGTCGAGTCGGTCAGGATACTTTCTAAGGATGAGGTGCTTGTCCGGCTGAAAAGCGGGATCGAGAAAATTGAAAAGTTGCAGAAGTAGAGTGCGGATTTGGCACGCTGAGGTCATTTGTTAAAAGTGATGTGCAAAGTAGTTGAATACGCCTTGAATAAATTTGGCTTTTCAAACATTTTAGTCGAAAAACCGAGTCCTTTTTGCGCATCACACGCTGGAAACTGATTGCGACGCGACGCCGGAGCAACATGAAAAGTTTCGGCGCTTCGGGGGGGCAGATGACGTCAAAAGGGATGCTGAAGGGGTTGCGTGAAATAGGACAAGCCTTTGATTACTTACGCTGAAAATAAGCACACCCTTTATGTAAATAGCCCCCGCTCTTCGATAAAAAAGCTCGAAAAGCGGGGGCTGCTCTGAGGTATATTGTCTTTGAACACTTTTGCTATAATGCGAGTAAGGCAAAATTGGAGTGCGGTTACTCGTTATCGGATAGGATGTTCTCCAGCCAGGTCATATCAGTTCTGAATTGATTGAACTCATGGTCACTCCATTTTTTTGCGTCCTCATCTATGGGGTGAGCCGGTATCTGACGGTATCGGTTGAAGCGAGCCTTCAGCGTTTCAATTACCGTGTCCTTATCCTGGCCGAATAAAGCCGAAAATATAGTATCGTAATTTTGCTCGATTACAAGAACCAGCACCAAGAAGTAACAGCCGTGATTCACCGTGGGGTCAAACAGATCCTTATATTCCAAACCTGTGGCAATCCTCTTCTGTTTCTCGGTCACGGATGGGTGGGCGGCCATGGCGTCTAAAAAGACCTGCTTGGGGTTGATTACCTTTTTGTGTGCGTTCAAAGTACGTCGCACCAGTGCACGTAGGCGCAGTTCACAGTCGTTCATCCGAGCGTTGATCTCCAAAGCTTGCTCTTTAAAGCTCAGGCCCGTCCGCTCGAATATATACTTGCCCTGCAGGAACCGTTTTATTGTATCATAGCGGATGGCGAAACGTTCTCCGTTTTTCTCAATGAGTCCATAACCGATGAGATGAACAATCTGGGCATTGTCTAAAACACGGGAAAGCTGTCCATCACCATCTATAGCCAGAATCTTTAAGGTATCGTACTCCCGGGGATACGAAGTCTGGAGAATCTCTAGAATCATTAAATAAAAGCTCTCCGCATCGTTGCTCTTCTCAAATTCGCACCTAGCTGCTTCATATACCGCCTTGGACACTTCAAAAGGCCTTGAGAGCTTTTTTTCGCGGACATATTTATAAATCTGACCGCAAAGCAGCCGGATCAGGTAGGGGTGGCCACCGCAATCTTCCACCAGCTTGCTAGGGATAGAGTCGTTAAATTTGATCCCCATGTATCCACCCAAGGTGTCAATCATAGTTTTAGTGCTGGGAATATCAAATGGCTTAAGATAACTACCTTGGTTAGACGCTGAAAGTTGCTGGAACATGGGGTTTGCGATTCTATCCTTACCAATGACAGGCATTTCGTTAATCATGGGATTGGTACCCGCCACGACAATGGAAAGATTTGACCCAGGCCGGGTGCAGTACCCCCGCAAAATATTCCAAAAGTGGATAAAACTGTTGCCATCGTACCAAGGACTCGTCGTTTCCCCCACGCCAAAGGTGATGGCTTCAATTTCGTCAAACATTAGCACAACAGGGGTTGAACAGCCTTGGAGCATGGTATCCATATCTTCTCCGAAGACATTGGCCCCATCTGCCTCGTATTCTGCATCAGAGGCCAAAATGGCGGGATCGAGTCCAAGGACGCGCCTGATATCCTCTGTTACCCGATACAAGGCACTCTTCCAGCCCAGTGTCTCCATTTCTTCTTGACAAGGGATAAATACTACCGAACAGCCTGCGTTCTCTAGTTGTCGTTGAATAGCGTACAGCATGGAGGTTTTTCCACTTCGCCGCAGGCCAAAAATACCACACAGGTTGGACGAACTCTTGCATTTTGTAGCTACGTCTAAAGCGTAGTCCCGGCGTCCGAAGAAAAAGACATCATTAACAATAGGCTGCGAAGTGGTGAATAAGTCGGCATCAAACAAATACTTGCGAAACCGGCCGAGAATGTGGGCGGTAGACATATCACCGGATACAAACTCCCTGTACGAAAAGGGGATGACTACTGAACTGAGGTTGCTGTCCCGAAGCAGTTCTCCGAGCTTTTCCTCAACATTGCTGTCCCGACTAACCACGATTTGACAACTTCGATCCAACCGCAAGGCAGAAGGGATGTCCTTTGCCACATGGGCGGCCACATCCAGACAACGGGGTTCCAGAGACTCATAGTCAGAAAAGATTACGGGAATTTCACGCTGGAGGTTGAAGTTCACTACATAGTCTTCCGTCGGTTTGGCTAGTACATAACGATAATGGCAGCTACCTACAGTTAGCTCCCTACCGCCATTGGTAATATATAGGGCCTTAGCCAAAATCCGAATAATTGTCTGCTCATCATGATTGAATTTTTCTAGCAACACATCGCGGTGTATTCCTGGATTGGCATATTGAACCACCGTAGGAGAGGATGTGGTTCGTTTGCGAACATTTGTGGCACACAACTTGTCCGGCTCGCGCTGGTCGAGTTCTGGCGTGAACTCAACAGGGTCTCCTTCCTGAAGCCGAACTATAGAACAGTTGATAAGATTATTCCTATGAAAGAAATAATCTCGACCGTCTTCTCCCAAAATAAAGCCATAGGTCTGATTACCATAGTCGTTTGTGCATATATTAGTAATATTGCCATTCATGTGACGCACATCCTCTCTCATCTTGATCTCTCCGGGACAGGTTTGCTCAGGCACACTATATCTGTAGTATACAGCAGAAACCAATCTCTGTAAAGGTTGAATGAACTCCGTTTTTCAAATATTCTTGTTGAAAAGAGGAGTTCTTCTTATCTGCAAAGTCTTGATTTATCAAGGTTTTCCCTTTTGCTGTACAAAAGTCTGCACGGCAAAGCACTCGAAATGCGAAACAAGGTAATGAAACGGTTACGGCTTGTAACCAGTTGAATGACGTATTTCTTCTCTCGACGGGAGCAAAAATATCTGATATACTGAAAAAGAGTACTTGACTGAGATCGTATGTGGCAGGAGGAGAAATGTCATGCTGATGAATTCCAACGAATATCTGCATATCGTCGAGTCAATCAAACAGGAGATCCGCACAGCGCAGTATCGTGCGGCAATCAGCGTCAATCGGGAGCTGTTGATTCTTTATCACTCCATCGGCGAGGTTATCAACGCTCACAAGACGTGGGGCAGCAAATTCGTGGAGAATCTTGCCGCCGACATCAAGCTTTCCTTTCCGGACGCCACCGGCTACTCGGCGAGAAACTTGAAGTACATGGCGAAATTTGCAGCGGCGTATCCTGACGACGAATTTGTGCAACGACCTGTTGCACAAATTCCGTGGGGACACAATGTTGTGCTGCTGGACAAGCTTTCCGGTCTCGAGGAACGCCTATGGTATGCAGAGAGAAGTGCCGAGAACGGGTGGTCTCGCAACGTGCTGGTTCATCAAATCGAAAGCGGCCTGTATCAGCGGCAGGTGCTGGCGGAAAAAGTATCCAACTTTGAAAAGCGATTGCCCTCCCCGCAGAGCGAGCTTGCA
>OJMI01000822.1_pt1 | contig 38493 bp, 34 predicted proteins | sample 1597131 | NCBI WGS metagenome assembly OJMI01 (sample SAMEA2452116, study PRJEB22498) | human gut metagenome | reverse complement strand
CCACTCCGCACAGCGAACTGATACCCTTGCGCATATCTGTCCTGCCAGGACACAGAAAGTAGCGCATCGTGTCGTTCAGGTTAAACATGGCCGTCTCGAAGACTCCGGGTGAATAGTTCCATCAGTATCTTTTCTGAACCGTTTCCGAAGTGGGCACGAAGACCATTGGAAAACAGAACGGTCACGCCATGCGGCACTTGTTCTTCAGGGGAAGATCCCATGACTGACTGTTTAAAACTGATGTAGGTACGACTTCAACGGCAGGCCGCTTTGTTGTACCTGCAATTTCAATTCTTCAAATTCTAGTCTATTCATAATAATTGAGGCTTGATTGTATTCGTTGCCGCAAAGCTATAATCAAACCTCAAGGTATAAAAGGTGTATTTATCCGAATGCTTACTTTAGAATTATTATTGGATGATCAACTAATAGTAAGCCTCCAATAAAGTACACATTGCAGATTCATTAAACGACAAATTCTTTTTGTCAACAAGTATAGGAAGTTTGCTATTCTATTAGACTTTAATTGGATTTTCGTTAGACTTCTTCAACTTCCAGACATCTGAAGAAGTAGTTCCTCGGTATTTTGCCGAAATCTTTTTCCTGATGGTATGAGAGCCAGACTTGTTGTCTTTCATAAACAGACAGGAACTCTTCTTTTTTATTCATTCTTTGCTTCATAGTCTTTTTATTGTCAAAATAACAAGAAAAGTAGATAGATTTAAATATGTGCTTTATCAGATGATTACGAAAAGATAATATTTATAAATTTTATTTGTTTGATGTTTTATGTTTTTATTGAAAAGAAAATGTAAATGTTACATTTTTTTTGCTAATTTTTTTATTAATCATAAAATAATATATTATATTTGTGGTAGATTTCTTTTATATACTAGTGGTATGTCTATGCATTCTTCTAAAAATAAGAAGTATAATAACGAAGAATTAGTATGACTGTTTTATTTTAGTATGGATGAGAATTTTTGGAGTAAAATTTGTAACTGCTTGATTGTTAATCTATAATATGATCTTGCAGGATTGGGTGTATCTGCTTAAATTGAAAATACATCAATGAACGATGATGAAAAGGCGCAATGGTTTGTTATGCGTGATTTGAAAAGACGCAATGCCAAATTGCCAGCGTATAAACAACTTGCTGATGAGGGGATAAAAGTATTTGTTCCTATGAAGTGGCAAACTATAAAGCGAAAGGGAATTGTTATTCGTGAAGAAATTCCTGTGATACAAGATTTACTCTTTGTTTATGCTTCGCGTTTATATCTTGATCCTATTGTAGAAAAAATACCGACTCTGCAATATCGTTGGTTGCGGAATACCTTTCGGAAACCGATGACTGTACTAGATCTCGAAATGGAAAAATTTATATTTGCGGTTAGCTCCTCAAAATCTCCCCAATATTATTTGCCTGAAGAGATAACTCCTCAAATGTATGGACGTAAAATTCGAATTGTCGGAGGAACTCTCGATGGGTATGAGGGATATTTGCTAACTACACGTGGTAGTAAAGTTAAGCGTTTACTTGTTGAATTAGAAAACTATCTCGCAGTTAGTGTGGAGGTTCTTCCTGAGTTTATTCAATTAATTTGATTTAGTTTATAATTGATTATTCTGCTTAGAAGAATACATTTTTGTAAATATGATGTGGAATGATGTTGAAAGAATTAAGAAGTAGACTAGAAGGTAAATACAAGGATTATGAGATTTAGATACAGAATTGTCTGAAGTAGATTGTTCTCTTAAGGATTCTTTATCAAATGAATATGTGGTCGTTATTTTCTAAACAAACAATTGCTGAGAGTAATATCTTGAACGGAATGATTGATTATCATTCCCATGTCCTTCCAGGTGTGGATGATGGAGTGTCAACATCTGAAAAAGCTTTTGAATTATTGGCTTTTTATGAAGAATTAGGTATACAACATGTTTGGTTAACTCCCCACATCATGGAAGATTACCCTAGTAAAACAGATATATTACGACAAAAGTTCGAAAAATTTTTTACTGAGTATGTGCGATACAGCAAGAATCCTATAACATTATCTCTTGCTTCGGAAAATATGTTGGATTCACTTTTTATGCAACGATTAAGTGGAAATGACTTATTGCCCATTATCGATTCATCTCATTTATTGGTTGAAACTTCATATTATATTCCTCCATTTCATTTTAAAGAATTGCTTGAACTGATAACGAATAAAGGATATACTCTGATATTGGCTCATCCGGAACGTTACCAGTATTTGTCTACTATGCAGGAATATGAAGAGCTTTATCATAGAGGGATACAGTTGCAATTAGATATAGCATCGATTGTGGGAGCATATGGGGAAGAAGCACGTAGTAAAGCCTTGGTATTACTTCAAAAAGGATATTATTCATTGATAGGAACAGACGTTCATCATAGGGAAACTTTTGTAAAATGGATAAATATTCCTATACAGAAGACCGTTTTAAAAAAAATGAAATATTTAATAGATAAATAAATATGAAACACTTACAAGAGATTTCGACTGCATTTTTCTTTTTAGTATTTGTATGTTTACTTATATTCTTTTCATCTTGTAAAACAAATTCCAAAGTTGTCTATTTGCAAGATATTCAGCCTAATATAGACATAGCATTACAAGAGGCAAAAGAAATAACTTTAAAACCGGGTGATAAATTAAGTATTGTTGTATATAGTCGTGACCAGGAATTGGTGAAAATGTTTAATTTGATATCTATGTCGGAAAGAAATAATTTCAGGGAAAATTCATATTATACAGTCAATAAAGAAGGACAGATAGATATGCCTATCCTTGGATTGATCTCTGTTGAAGGACTGACTCGTCTGGAAGTGGCAGACTTAATAAAATATCGGTTGTTAGCTGGAAAACTCTTGCGTGATCCTACTGTGACGGTAGAATATGCAAATATGTATTATTATGTGATGGGGGAAGTAGGAAATCCGGGAAAGCATGAAATAGAACATGATCAAATTACTTTGCTTGAAGCCTTATCGGAAGCTGGTGACCTCACTATACAAGGTCGACGTGATAATATTTTAGTTCTTCGAACGGTAAATGGTGAGCAAACTCCGTATAGAGTGGATATTACTCAAACAGAAAAGTTATATGGTTCACCAGCTTTTTATTTGCAACAGAATGATTTAATTTATGTAGAGCCTAATACGATGCGCGTTAACCAATCCCAGTTGAATGCAAATACACTTCGTACTCCGGGCTTTTGGTTCTCAGCAACCTCCTTTGTGCTTTCTCTTATATTACTGCTTACACGATAAAAATATGGAAAGATATCATCTAAAAACAGATAGTCAGCAGAGTTCTACGGGTAATAAGTTTCGTGTAAAAGATTATTTCTTTCTCTGTATAAGTCATTGGCCGTGGTTTATTATATCTTTGCTTATAGCGATGGGAGGAGCCATATTATATTTGAAATGCACTCCTAAAGTTTATACCCGTACAGCCTCTATTCTTATTAAGGCAAACGATAATAGTTCAGGTTCAGATCAGCAGTTGAAAGAGCTTGGCATCATACAGAGCCCATCGAATGTGACCAATGAAATTCTTTCTTTACAGACTACACCTGTTGCAAAAGAAATTGTAGGTTTGCTAAGTTTAGAGGTTAATTATTTGCGTGAAGGAACCTTTCATGATGAAGTGATCTATGGCATTCAAAGGCCTGTTACAGTTTTATTTAAAGATCTAAATGATAATGAAACGGCTTCTTTATATGTTCATTTAAAAGCAGACAGTTCACTCGTCTTGAGTGATATGAGGCGTAACAATGAATTGTTTGAAGATAAAATAACCATGAGGTTAGGACAGACCAAACAGACTCCAATCGGAAATCTTACCATATTGCCTTCTCCCTATTATAAAAACGGTACAACAGACCAGATAAAGGTCTCTCGTTCACCTATAGATGCCGTGGCGAATTCTATTAAAGGAAAGATTTCTGTTAAATTACGAGACAATAACTCAACTATTCTTGATATCAGTTATACTGATGTATCTGTCAACCGTGCAGAAGATGTATTGAATGCACTTGTGACCGTTTATAATGAAAACTGGGTAAAAGATCGTAATCGAATTACGGTTAGTACCAATGAGTTTATAAAGGATCGTTTGGGAGTGATAGAACAAGAATTAGGAAATGTAGAACAAAATATATCTAATTATAAATCGGAACATCTGGTACCTGATGTCCAACAAGTTGGAAGTATGGCTATCAGTCAGGCTAATACAGCAGAGCAGGAGTCTAATGCATTAAGCAATCAAATTTACATGATACGTTATATTCGTAGTTATTTGTTGGATGGACAGCATGAAAACCAATTGTTACCTTCCAATTCAGGAATCGGAAGTTCTACGATTGGAAGACAAATCGAAGAATATAACGAGATTCTACTTCAACGCAATAATCATTTGGCCAATTCCTCTCTTCAGAATCCATTAGTAATGGACTTGGACCAACATCTGGCAACTTTACGTCGCTCTATTATACAGTCGCTCGATAATGAATTGGCTATTTTAAGTACCCAGCAAAAGAACATACGCTCCGATTATGATCAGGCTATTGCAAAGATAGCTTCAAATCCTCAACAAGCAAAATATTTGTTGTCTGTAGAACGTCAACAAAAAGTGAAAGAGTCATTGTATCTTTTCCTTTTGCAAAAGCGGGAAGAGAATGAATTGTCTCAAGCCTTTACAGCGTATAATACCCGATTAATCGAGCCTCCGCATGGAAGTATGGCTCCGACCTCACCGGTACAAAATACCATTTTGTTTTATGCCTTCTGTTTAGGATTAGCCTTTCCTGCATTTATTTTGATAGGAAAAGAAATTTTAAATACGTCTGTCCGTGGTCGGAAAGATTTAGAATTGCTTAATGTTCCATTTGTTGGGGAGATTCCTTTGGCACAAACAGAGAAAAAAGGTTTTCGATTGGTTCAAAAAAGAGAAAAAATAAAAGAAAAGCCAAAGATTCTGATAACCGATAAAAGCCGGAATATTATGAATGAATCTTTTCGTGTTGTACGTACTAATATGGAATTTATTTTGGGCTTTAATGATAATCATCACCGTATTATCATGCAGACTTCTATCAATCCAGGAAGTGGAAAGACGTTCATTACTGTAAATTTAGCGGTAGCAATGGGACTTAAAGATAAAAAGGTGCTGGCTGTTGATTTAGATTTCCGTAAAGGTTCGTTGTCTGCATACGTCGATTCTCCTCATCGAGGTATCTCAAATTTTTTAAGTGGACGGGAACCTGATTATAAAAGTTTGATTGTTCGTCAGCATGGTATTGATTTTTTACCTTGTGGTACTCTTCCTCCTAATCCATCCGAACTCTTATTTTCACCTCGTTTTCAAAAGATGATGGAGGAAATTCGCGAAATGTATGATTATGTTTTTATAGACTGCCCGCCGGTAGAGATTGTTGCCGATGCTACTATAATCAGTCATTATGCAGATTTGACTCTCTTTATCATTCGGGCAAAGATACTGGATCGTTCGTTCTTACCTGATATTGAACGTTGGTACAATGAAAAGAAGTATAAGAATCTGTGTATTGTTTTGAATGGAACAGAAAACTTTTCCGGATATTATGGATATCATAAGTATGGATACTATTATGGGAAAGATTATGGCATAAGTAATTCGTAACGCCGTTAAAAGACTTTAGAGCCTATATCATGATGCTTTATGGAAGCTTCGATTTATCAGCCTTTATTCCTTATTATAGTAACGTTGCTTTGTTTAATAACCGGTTACCGTTATATTTCTTCTGATGGTGATATTTTGCAACGAACACAGGAAGGATGGCTGTTTTCTTTTGTATTAAGTATTGTCTTTGTACTATGGATAGGTATGCGTCCTGTCAGTGGAGTATATTTTGGTGATACTGTTAATTATGCTTTCGGTTATGCTAATATGAGTCTGGATACAGTAAAAATAGATTGGCATAGTGAATGGATTTGGCAATGGTTTACCATGGGATGTAAGAAAGTCGGTTTGAATGTTCACATATATTTTGTCCTGATTGAAGCAGGTTATATACTATCTGCTTGGATAGCAGTAAAAAAATTCTTGCCGACTCATCCTATGTTGGGGATGCTGTTCGTTTGGTCTTCTTTGATGTTCTTTACTTTTGGAACCAATGGGTTACGTAATGGACTGGCTTGTCATCTGATCTTATTGGCGATGGCTTTTTTGTTTGATGACAAATATATCACAGGAGGTATTTTATGTTTAATAGCTTTGGGAATACACCGTAGTGTCATGTTGCCTATTGTTGCTATACTATCTGGAATATTTTTGATTCGAAGTCCTAAGATAGCAATTATTTTTTGGATAGTTTCAATTGGTCTTTCGCAAGTTGCGGGTGGAGCAATTACTTCGTTTTTCGCTTCTTTGGGCTTCGATGACCGGTTGTCCAGCTATACAAGTTCTAATGCGGATATGTCACAATTCTCGTCTACGGGTTTTCGCTGGGATTTTCTGCTGTATAGTGCTATGCCGGTTTGTATGGCGTGGTATGTATGTGTAAAGCGGCAGATTCAAGACAACTGGTACAACGCTTTATGTGTTACCTATTGTTTATGCAATGCTTTCTGGATTATTGTTATACGTTCGTCATTTAGCAATCGTTTCGCTTATTTATCGTGGTTTCTATATCCGCTCATGATTGCATATCCACTTGTAAATCTTCCGGTATGGAAAGATCAGGATCAAAAAATTGGTTTGATACTATTGTCATATTGTGGTTTTACATTGTTTATGCAGTTTATTTATTGGTAATAATAGAAGTATTCATTTTTAAAATTATAGACTATGTATATGAACTTAAAAAGAATGGCAAACTATTTCTTTTTAATGATCTGCTTGTTTTTGTCGCTTTCTGTAACGGCACAGACACAGACCAAACCACTTTGGGTTCAAAAAGGAGAAAAGTCTTTAGAAAAAAAGCCTACAAACGAAAGTTATTATTTCAAAATTTTCAACACTTATGGAATGGATGTCAACCTTTTAGAGAAACAACGTTTCCAACCTCTTTTAGAACACATTCGTGACTGTTATCAGGCAGATCCAGCCCAAATAAAACTGGATAGTTTGTACTTAAGTAATGATTCATCAAGAATGACTTATCGCATTACATTTACCGATTCGATAGGTAATGCTGTAGTATATGCTGAAAAAGTAGATGAGTATCGTGCTTTTGAGGATTATGTGGATAATACCTACCAATTTGAGTATTACCAGTTGTATGCCATATCCAAACGCGATTCTGTTCCTGTATTTGATGAATTTACGCTTTCAAGAACATACAATTATAAAGCCGTATGTCTTTCTTTAATTCCGGGACTTGGACAAATCTATAAAGGGCAGAAAATAAAGGGATATGCTATTTTAGGAATGGAAGCAACCTTGGTCGTTTCTGCTGTCGCGTTTCATTTTAAGAAACATTATTGCGATAAACAAATCAGTGAACAACCACAATTTGCAGATAGCTGGAGGAGTAAATCTTTAGGATGGAGGCAAATGCGTAACTTATGCTTTGGAGTTGCTGGCTGTCTTTATGTTTATAATCTGATTGATGCGGCACTTAGTAAAGGTAGTAGGCATGTTGTCGTGAAGAAGCCCAAACTGCAAGTCTTGCCTTCTGCCTCACCAGAGGGAGCCGGCATGACTTTATCATTCAACTTCTGATTCAATATGGCCGACATAAAAATACATCTGTGTCTTGCTCACATGAGTGGTCTGGAGCAGCATTATATTCGTTCAGCTATTGAAAGCAATTGGGTAGCTCCGTTAGGTCCTAATGTGGAAAAATTTGAAAAAGAGCTGGAGACTTTTGTTGGATACGATAGACATGTTACGGCAGTTTCATCAGGTACTGCAGCTCTCCATCTTGCTCTGATCTTATCTGGGGTAGGCAGGGGAGATGAAGTCATTTGTCAGAGTTTTACTTTTATAGCATCAGCTAATCCTATTTTATATCAGGGAGCAACTCCGGTCTTTGTAGACAGCGAAACTGATACCTGGAATATGTCTCCTCTGCTCTTGAAAAAGGCCATTGAAGAACGACTTCGGATAACGGGAAAGTTACCTAAAGCCATTGTAGTTGTTCACTTGTATGGAATGCCTGCCCGGATGGATGAAATCATGGATATAGCAGATTATTACGCTATTCCCGTCATTGAAGATGCTGCAGAAGCTATGGGTTCTACCTACAAAAGCCGTCCTTGTGGCACCTTTGGAAAATATGGTATTTTCAGTTTCAATGGAAATAAAATGATTACTACCAGTGGTGGAGGAGCGTTAATCTGTCCCAGTGAAGAGATGAGCCGTAAAGCTTTATTTTATGCTACTCAGGCTCGTGAACCCTTTCCGTACTATCAGCATGAATGCGTAGGATATAATTATCGCATGAGTAATATTTGTGCAGGGATCGGGTGTGGACAAATGAGTATACTTCACGAACACATTGCTCATCATAGGTATCTGGCAGCCTGCTATCAGTCCTTGCTGAGAGATGTACCAGGCATTTCAGTGCATACCAATCCTGATGCTGATATTTCAAGTAATTATTGGTTGAGTACAATCTTGATTGATCCTGTCATTACGGGTACGAACTATGAACAAATCAGGAAGCATTTAGCGGAAAAAGGTATTGAAAGCCGCCCGTTATGGAAACCTTTGCACTTACAGCCGCTTTTCAGGGAAGCGCCTCGTTATGTCAATGGAGTTAGTGAGAAGTTTTTTGCTGAAGGCTTATGTTTACCGAGTGGTCCGTATGTACAGGAGAAAGATGTACTATGGATAACTAATGAAATTAAGAAATGTATAAGAAAATAACAGATTGGTTTTTGTTTCGTAAAACCTTTCCTTATTGGTGTGTATTCTTAACGGATTGTTTGATTGTTCTGTTTTCGGGTATAATGGCTTATGCCATAAACCATGGCTTGTCTGTTTGTGTACAGAACTTGAGAACATTATTATACACATTACTGATTTATGAAGTTTGTTTTATAGTAGGTTTCCGCATATTTCATACTTATAGTGGCATTATACGGAAATCATCTTTTATAGATTTGCTCCATTCCGTATGTTCTTTGTTGATCGGTCTGGTTATCATTATGTGTTTACGTATATTTCTACATACCGATCTCATATTTCTGACCATCCGTTTCCGGGACTTGTTGCTTCAGGTAATACTGGCCACTATTGGTATGTGCGGATTACGTACGATAGCAAAAGTCTTTTATGATTACTATTTAAAGCGTCGTGTGACGTCGGGGAATGCCTATGGCTGGGATGATAGTGCGTTATTCGAATGGGAGATGAAAGCCTTGTTACCTCGTGATCCCATTACCATAGACATGAATGCGATCAATCAAAAATTGAATGGGAAACGAATCTTAGTTACGGGAGCAGCTGGTAGTATTGGCAGTGAACTGGTAAAATTGCTTGCTGACTGTTCACCTGAAGAACTTATATTAGTTGATCAGGCAGAATCTCCATTACATGAGGTATTATTGGCGATGACTTATAACTGTCCAAGTTTAAAGTGCCATACTATTGTTACTAATATATGTCATAGTCACCGTATGGAACATATTTTTAAAGAATACAGACCTCAAATAATTTTTCATGCGGCAGCTTATAAACATGTTCCCATGATGGAGGACAATCCTGTTGAAAGTATATTAAATAACGTGGATGGCACCCGTAAATTAGCAGATTTAGCCGTAAAATACGGAGTGAATGAATTCGTGATGATCAGTACAGACAAAGCTGTCCGGCCAACAAGTGTGATGGGGTGTTCCAAACGTATTTGTGAAATCTATTGTCAGAGTTTGGCTAAATTCAATAAAAATAATTGCAAGTTCATTACCACTCGTTTTGGAAACGTGTTAGGCTCTAACGGCTCTGTTATTCAGGTATTTCGTAAACAGATACGTTGTGGCGGACCTGTTACAGTTACTCATCCAGATGTGGTACGATATTTTATGTTGATACCCGAAGCTTGTCGGTTGGTATTGGAAGCTTGCCGTATGGGTAAAGGAGGGGAAATATTTGTATTTGATATGGGATATCCAGTACGTATTTCCGATTTGGCACGTCAGATGATAAAGTTAAGTGGTAATAGAAATATTCAGATTAAATACACAGGATTACGTCCGGGAGAGAAACTTTATGAAGATCTGTTGAGTGACAAGGAAAATATGATGTCGACTTCACATGGAAAGATCAAAATAGCCCAAGCTCAGGAGTACGATTTTGATACTATAAGCAAGAAGATTGATCAGTTAATAGAAACGGCAAAAACGTACGACGTACAAAAAATCATTATGTTTATGGAGCAAATTGTTCCTGAGTATAAGCATGCAATTTATAAGAAAAACAATTAAAAATATATGACTATGAAGCTGATAGATGTAGTACGTAAGGCAGCTGCGTCTCTCTTAGTTTGGGGAGTAGCATCTTTTAATTATGCAGTCTTTGCACAAGAGGACAAGTACAAGGATTACAGGGAAGTCTATCGTGATACGACCGATTACGTAGCTCCAACAGAATTAGGAATTAAAAAAGATACGATTGTAGATCCTTTGCGTGTTGTTACTAATAAATTTGGTAAGAACTGGTTCATATTTGCTACAGGTGGTTTGCATACTTACTGGGGAGATTATTCAACTATGGGAAAGTTTTCTGGAACGCTTTCTCCCGACTGGAGTATAGGTATCGGTAAATGGTTCACTCCTGGAATTGGTTTAAAAGTAGAGTTTATCCGTTCAAATTCTCGTGGATATACTGGGTATACCACCGGACATTATGGATATGGCGATGTTCTGTATAAAGAAGATGGTACTCCTTACCGGAAAATGAAGACAGGTTGGTGGGATATTAGCGGAAGTGCCGTTTTGAATCTATCTCGTTTATTTATGGGATATGAAGGTTATAATAGTCCCAGACTGATGAATCAATTTATGGTTAATGTAGGTATTGGTGGAGTTCATCACCTGGGATATGAACATAGTCATGGATCTGATAATGAGTGGAGTGGACATGTAGAACTGCAATACAGCCGTTTCTTTAATCGTAAAAAAAGATTCTCGTTGGATATAAAGGCCCGTGGTATTTTTTATCAGACAAATTTTGATTTGGAATATGGTCAAGCTGATTATGCAGCCAATAAATGGGATTGTAATTTGGGCATAGATGTCGGGTTTACTTACTATTTGGGTAAACAGCGTTCCAATGGTTGGGGACGTGCAACAACGCAGTTATACAAACGTGATTATAGAGAACGTAAAATCTTAGTTGTACGTGAAAAAGAGCATCCGGTGAAATATGGAACAATTACTTTCTATGTCTTTTATCCAAATAACTACTCCGGAAGAAATGATGCGCCGCAGGTACAAAGTTCAGTAGTCAATGCTTTGGATTATTTGGCTGGCGGTATCTTCACTCAAAAACAATATGTAAACAGCGATGCCGTAACTTCATGTATCGAAAAAGGTACATCCATGAACTCTTTGGCTATTCAGGATTTGCCAACTGAAACGGCAGATAGAGATTTTGAAATTAATTTTGTTCCTCGTGGTTATGAAATGTTGAAAGACCAGCCTCTGTCATATAGTTTGGAAGCAAGTGCAATGACCGATTTTTATAAGAAGGCAGGATATTATTATGCCCCAATATACGACGGTTTACATACTTGGAAATATCGTATCGATAACGAAACGCTCAAGCAGCAATTATTGAGTTATGATAATTATACAGAAACAACTTCTTATGGTTTGAATTCTCATGACGGTCTGGATATTATCCGCCAGCACATGGATATTGATAGCAATGAAGAACTGGTAAGTTTTGCTGATGTATATGCTGTTATGAATTCAGACAAAGGTTATATTTCGCAATTCACAAATGCGGAAAGTGTATCGCATATCCAAAATGTATTTAAAGATGGCGTAATCACTATGATTCAGGTAGAAGGCTTGGCTACCAGTCAGGATAACTATACTGGTGCTAATGCAGAACAGGTTGGTATAGAACGTAATACGGCTCTTTCTCAAAACAGAGCACAAACTGTTATTTCATGGTTGAAGACCAACGAACACATGAAAGAGGTCGCTTCACAGATTTACCTGGTTGGTCACATGAATGGAATACGTACGGTAAATGATAAGAGTACTCGTGGTTTGAATGCTAAATTGAACAGATGCGTTAAAGTTCGTATTCATTATATGATAAGATAAGGATTACAGGTATCCTGTAATTGATTATTTATACAGATGCCTGTGGAAAGAATTGCCATAGGCATTTGTTTTTAATACATGATTATTTGTGTCATAACTCTACGATTGGGAGGCAGTGATTGTTGGGCTTATAAATAATTTGTGCCGTTTATAGTAATTGTTTCACCCAGATTCCTTGGCCTATTTGCCTGTCATGTTGATTGATTCTTTCATAAAGTAACGCTTTTGGGGAAGCTATGAAAAGATATTAGGAGTGACCTTATTAGTATTTTATTGTGGATATTTCCGGAGATTAATTGATAGCTCCAGACACACTGGCAAAGATTTTCGGCAGATCGTTTCAGGCAGATGTAAATTACGGAGATGTATGGTTTATCAAAGACAATAAAGTCATTGAAAAAAGACTTATCCAGATTAAATGACATTATCCTTTTTATTTAGAAATTCATTAGGGAACCAAGCTGCCTTCGTAAGAACAAAAGCAGCTCAAAAGTATCTATATAGATCCAATATAAGATTTCAGTCGATCGGGCTTTTTCTTGGAACTGTATTGCAATAATCATTCATTAGTTATATTTCATAACCTGTTGTTTATTTCGATAGCGAAGGAATTGGTTCCGTAAGTAAAACCATTAACGACAGAAGAGAACAGTTTTACCGTATCAAAAGAGAATTTTTTTCAGATCAGGTTACTAAAGACATTGAACGCCTGTTAAGCATTGAGGGTGAATTTCAATTTGTCATGCGGGTAAAACCTCTTAAATGGATATATCTTTTCTTCAAAAAACTTCAGCAATTAAAATACAGATTATAAATGGAAAAAACGTTACCCTTAATTTCTGTTATTGTACCTGTATACAAAGTAGAACCTTATCTATGCAGATGCATTGATAGCATTCGTAATCAGACTTATACAAATTTGGAAATGATACTTGTAGATGACGGTTCTCCTGATAATTGTGGGCGCATTTGTGACGAATATGCACAGAAAGACAAACGTATTCTTGTAATTCATCAGGAAAATGGAGGATTATCTGCTGCACGCAACAGCGGGCTCGATCGATGTACAGGAGCCTATATCGGGTTTGTAGACAGCGATGACTGTATCCACCCAGAGATGTACGAAAGACTTTATCAGGATATTTGTACCTACCATACCCGACTTGCATTTTGTCACACGAATATGTGTTATGGAAGTATACCTGACATCAATAAAAACTTACCGACAGAATGCAAAAATAAAGAATATGTTATCTTAAAAAGCATGACTGAAAATATCTGGTGGGCTGCATGGACTAAACTGTATGAACGTTCTTTATTTGAAAAGCTCAGATATCCTCATGGAAAAACTAATGAAGACTATGCTATAACCATGTACATATATGACATGTGCGATAGGATCGCCATCAATTATAATAAGTTATACAATTATTGTGTAAGAGAAAATAGTATTTGTACTTCCCCTCTTAACTTAAAGAAATTTGACCAAATAGACAATACTTTAGAGGTCATGCAATATATGGAGCAAAAGCATCCTGCCTGGAAACCGACTGCTGAATTTGTATTCATCACTACATTGCTCAAGCTTCTTGGTATGTCCATTGAAAATACAGAAAAACAATATATTCCTAAAAAGCAAGAAATATTTAACCTCATTAGGCGTTATTATTCATCAGCCATACACAACCCGTATATCTTGTTTAAACAAAAAATATTGCTTACTTCAGCACGCATAAGTCCTTCGTGCTTTAAACTTCTTTTTCGTATTTATTTAATGATACAAAAAATGAAAAAATGAATATTCCAACTCTTTCTATCATTATACCAGTTTATAATAAAGGCAAATATTTAGCAAAGTGCCTGACTTCTATTATTGATCAAAACTATAAAGACTTGGAAGTAATCGTGATCAATGACGGATCTACGGATAATTCAGAGAAAATTGCCCAAGAGTATCAGACAATAGACCAGCGAATTAAAGTCTATACATTTACCAACAGCGGAGTTTCGGTAGCGCGTAACAGAGGAATCGCTATAGCACAAGGACAATTCATTTTGTTTATTGATGCAGACGACTGGATTGAACTCGACTACCTGCAACGTATCATGCATCATACCGAACAAGAAAAAGCAGATATCTATATATGGGGAATTACAAAAGAAACAGAAACAGAACAATATTCCCTAATTTCCTCATTCAATGGGGTACTGACACAAGAGGAATTTCTAAAGGCTTTTGTCAAAGAACAGTACGAAACCCGAAGAGGTTTATATGGCTATATATCCAACAAACTCTTACGACGGGAAATCATTCAGAAAAACAATATATGCTTTAATCCAACAATCAAGCAATTAGAAGATTATGATTTCTTTTTAAGCTATTATGACCATGCCCAAACTGCTTGTTTGTTTCCCGAGACCGGATACCATTATGTTACAGGTACGGCATATTCATCCGGCAGTATGATAAAGCATGTAAATTTCATGGCAATAATTGAGATACATTTAAAATGTAAAAGTATACTTCAACAGCATAACTGCTTCACCCAAGAGAATCAGCGACTTATTGAACAAGCTATAGGTGGACTTGCCTTGGCTATGTTTTGGGAAATGCCAATAGTTACCTTATCTGCTATCCGTCACGACATCTGTTTATTGGGACAAAATAATGATATACTGACGAGTATACAAACTCATCAGACCAGTTTCAAAAGGCTGAAATCATTGATTCTCAAAAAACAGGTATTCCTGCTCTATCTATATTTACACAGTTGGAAAAATTACTTATCCCTTAGAAAACGAATATGAACATATCACTTTATGCTCATGGAGGAAGTGCCAATCACGGTTGTGAAGCTTTAGCGCGTTCTACCATTCAGTCACTGGAAAAAGGAAATAAGTTCACTCTTCTATCCGAACGGCCTGAAGAAGATCTGAAATACGAACTAAATGAAATAGCTCGAATAGAATCCTCCCGAGATCCATTACCAGAAGGACTGCAAGGACTTCTCTACAAACTGAAAATGAAGTTTATGCATGATGAATGCATTTATTATCAAACTATCTATCGAAATGCCATCCGGAAATCAGGCAATACAGATTTAGCTATAGCCATAGGAGGTGATAACTATTGTTATAAAGGTTTTGCCGAACAATTCGGAGTTTTAAATGACATGTTTACTTCTCATAAAGTTCCTTGTATTCTATGGGGATGTTCCATTGATCCTCACCGGATTAATAAACATTTAATAGAATATTTAAGTAAATACCAATCAATTACGGCCCGTGAGAGTATCACGTATAAAGCCCTGAAAGAAAGTGGTATCAAGAATCTTTATCTCATTCCCGATATAGCATTTAAACTCAAGAAGATAGAGCGTAAACTACCTGAAGGATTTAGTCCGACCAACACTGTTGGAATCAATCTAAGTCCTCTTATATCTGGTTATGAAAGCAATAAAGGAATAACATTTGCAAATTATGAACACCTGATTGCATTCATCTTACAGCATACGGATCTTAATATAGCACTTATTCCTCATGTTGTATGGAGCCATAATGATGACAGAACAACACTGAATAGGCTATACCAACAATATAAAAGTTCTGATAGAATTATCCTATTGGAAGATTGCAATGCAATGGAACTAAAAGGATATATCAGTCGGTGTCGGTTTTTGATAGCTGCACGTACCCATGCCTCCATCGCCGGATATTCCACCGGAGTTCCTACGCTTGTTGTAGGCTATTCTGTTAAAGCAGTTGGTATTGCTTCCGACTTATTTGGCACAGCTAAAAATTACGTATTACCGGTAAACGCACTGTCTCGAGAAGAAGAATTGACAGAAGCTTTTAGCTGGCTCATGAAACAGGAAGAAAACATACGTAATCATTATTCACAATACTTGAATAATTATATAGCTGGTCTAAATTTAATTGATGAATTGCCCATATTCAAATAGAAAATTACTTTATATGAAAATATTAATAACAGGAGGAGCCGGCTTCATTGGCTACCACCTATCGAAAGCATTGTTAGCAACAAATAATAACCACATAATAGGATTAGACAATCTCAGCGATTATTATGATGTCCAATTAAAAAAAGACAGATTAGAATTACTGGGAATCAATTCTTTGGATATTACAGATGATAAACTCTGCAATAGCCAGATATTTCCGAACTATCAATTCATCTATACAGATCTCGCGAATAAAGAGATTCTACAGAATTTATTTCGGGAAGAACGATTCGATATCGTTATTAATCTTGCAGCTCAAGCCGGTGTAAGATATTCTTTGGTCACCCCAGAGGCCTATATCCATAGTAACATCTCAGCTTTTCTCAATTTGCTTGAAGCATGTAGACATTATCCGGTCAAACATTTAATATATGCTAGTTCAAGCAGTGTTTATGGGCTAAATGGAAAAGTCCCTTTTTCAGTTCACGATGATATTTCCCATCCAGTAAGCCTCTATGCAGCAACCAAGAAATCGAATGAACTGATGGCACACACATATAGTTATCTGTATAACATACCTGTAACCGGATTAAGGTTCTTCACGGTCTATGGTCCTTACGGAAGGCCAGATATGTCACCTTCCCTATTTGCACATGCCATTTTCAAAGACGAACCTCTAAAAATTTTCAATTATGGTAAAATGCGCCGTGATTTTACTTACATAGATGATATCGTAAACGGAGTGATAAAGGTTCTCGACAAGATACCAATTAAAAATCCAGAATGGGATAATCTAAAAATGGATCCGGCTTCCTCTTCGGCTCCTTATGCTTTATATAACATTGGCAACCAGCATCCTGTAGCTTTGATGGAATACATTAACGCATTTGAAACTGCTATCGGGAAAGAAGCTAAAAAAGAATATCTTCCAATGCAAGCAGGCGATGTACAAGAAACCTATTCAGACATGACAGAAATGATTAACGACTTCGGGTATTTACCTAAAACTTCGGTAGAAGAAGGTGTACGCAAATTTATTGACTGGTTTAAAGTTTACTACGGATATGCAAAATAATATACCTCTAGTAAGCATTATTGTTTGCTTGTATAACCTGGCCTCTTTTCTCCAGAAGAAAAGACTGTCATGTATCCTTCAGCAAACCTATCGGAATCTGGAAATTATACTTGTAGATGACGGATCAACCGATAATACCTATTCACTATGCCAGGAACTACAAAAGAACGATTCTCGCATTCAGTTGATTACAAAAACAAATGGAGGATTAGGTAGTGCCCGAAATGCCGGTCTTGATAAAGCAAAAGGTGATTATGTATGGTTTTACGATGTAGATGATGATGCAGATATTCGATTAGTCGAGAAAAACGTCAACTGGATGGAAACATACGGGAGCGATGTAAATATCTTCGGCTATCATTGCATTACACCACATTTACACTTATCAGAAGAAGTACGTTTTAAAGAAAGAGAAATTCACGACAATCAGACATTGAAGTCTATTTTTGTAGATGAACTCCTTTTTGTACCAAATGGAAATGGTTTTGCCTGGAATAAGTTTTATCGACGTGCATTCATCGAAAAATACGAATTCCGTTTTGGAAACCAACGGATTCAGCAAGATGAAGGATTCAACCTTCAGTTTTATCCATTGCTGAACAATGTCTACATATCCTCTGAATTATTATATACTTACTACATTTACAATAGCGGAAACAATCGGTCTAGATATATACCAGACAGAATAAATATCTATCTCTCTGTATATAATCAGTTCCAATCTTTCATCACTGCTTGGAATTTACAGGATAAACGATTAAAGGAATATACTTACAAAAGATTATACTCAGGAATCACAATATCTCTAATGTACAATCTTTTTCATCCAAATTCAAACAAAACATATAAAGAAAAAAAAATAGAATTTATTTCTATTCTAGAAAAAAAACAGGTTGTTGAATGTTTAAACTACATGCAAATAAACAAACAATTAAATTTAGAACAAAAGCTATTTGCATACTCCTACTTTAGAAAAAATTTTGTATTGTTTTATATACTAAGAGATATATTTAACAATCTAAGATTTATCAAAAAGAAAATATCAAAATTATATGCTAAATAATAACTTTTTAATATTCAAAAATACCATATTATTATATTTCCGTTTACTACTATCTATGATAGTAGCACTTTTTACATCAAGAATAGTATTAAATACATTAGGAATAGAAGATTTCGGAATTTATGGTGTAGTAGGAGGAGTTATTACGCTTTTGGGATTTATAAATTCTTCCCTTTCAAGTGCAACTTCCAGATTCATCACTTATGAAATGGGGAAAAATAATACGACTAATTTAAACAAAATTTTCAATATAGCCTTATGTATACATGTTATTATAGCCTTCATTATTTTAATATTAGGAGAAACAGTAGGATTATGGTTTTTAACCCATAAACTGGTTATTCCCGTAGAAAGAATGTATGCTGCACACTGGGTATACCAGTTCTCTATCTTATCAATGATTATAGGAGTGACACAAGTACCATATACAGCAACTATTATATCCCATGAACGTATAGATATTTATGCCTATGTTGATTTAGTCAACATTTTTACCCGATTATTAATCGTTTATTTATTGGTTTTCTGCGACTATGATAAATTAATATTATATAGTTTACTCATGACATTCATGAATATACTTACTGCGCTATATTATAGATATTTTTGTAATAAACATTTTCAAGAGAGTAGACTAAAATTGGTTTGGGATAACAATATATTCTACCAAATGTTTTCTTTCTCAGGATGGGATTTATTAGGAAATTTAAGTGTCACAGTCAGAGGACAAGGCACTAATATGCTAATTAATATGTTTTTTGGTGTAGCAATAAATGCTGCTTCCTCTATAGCATCTCAAGTCCAAGGAGTTGTAATGGCTTTTGCTTCAAATATTTTAACAGCGGTAAAACCACAAATCATAAAATCTTATGCAAGTGGCAATTATGCAAGAAGTAATAATCTGATAGAATATTCATCTGTCATCATACTTTATTTACTACTCTTTATAAGCACTCCTCTCATTATGGAGATGAATTATATATTAAAATTATGGTTAGGAATAATACCTCAATATAGTGTCATATTTTGCTCTCTTACTTTATTTTTTAATATATTTTCCGCATTGGCAATGCTCATTTTAACAATACCTCATGCAGCTGGAAAAAATAAATATCCTAGTCTATTCAATGGAATACTTTATTTAACAACATTACCAATAACCTATATTATTTTCAAACTTAATATAGCTTCCGTATGGTTTCCATACTTTTATAATACTCTATCTATGCTCGGAGGATGTATAATTATAGCATGGATAGCCAGTAAATACCTCCCTTCTTTTTCTCTAAAAAAATTTATATTCAATGTACTCCTAAAGAATTTTATTATCGTAGGATGCATTTTTTATCTTATCTCTATTATACAATCCCTCTTCGGAGAGGAATCATTTATGCGTCTAATTGTAACTTGCATTACATCTACAATCCTACTCGCACTAGTAGGATACACGATTGGCATAAATCACGAAGTTAGAAATATCATCAATAATTATATTGCAAACAAAACAAAAACGATAAAATGCAAACTGTTTCAGTCATAATCTGTTGTTACAATGGTAGTAAATTTATAAATCAATGTTTTTCCTGTTTACTAAACCAAACATACAAAAACATTGAAGCCATATTCATTGATGACGGTTCTACAGACCAATCGTATATGATAGCGAAATCATATATAGAAAAGTTTTCAGAGGCAGGAATGAAACTCATCTGCCTAACCCAAGAGAACAAAGGTGCTGGAGGAGCCGCAGCATTAGGTCTAACAATAGCAACTGGTAAATATATTTGTTGTTATGATATTGATGATATTTTATATTCCAATTCCTTAGAACTACAAGTTTCCTTTTTAGAGCAAAATCCGTCTTATGGCATTGTAAGAACCAATGGATATAAAGTTATACAAGATATCAATAAGATAGAAAAAAAATCGCTGTTCATTAATAACAAAAAAGAAAAAAGCAAAACTAATATATTCGAAGATATTTTGCTTGGCAAAACCAACAATTGGGCTGGAAGTTATATGGTTACTAGTAAAGCATTATGGAATGTATATAAGGATCATAAAATAATAGAATCCAGATACGGACAAAATTTACAAATATTACTAGCTGTTGCCTATAATAATAAAAGTGGATTTATAGACATACCCTTAATGGAATATAGATTCAATCCTCAGTCTTTTACCAATCAAAATAGAAGCCTAACAAACCAACTTAAAAATCTCCAAGGTTTTTATGAACTAAGGAGAAATATACTTGATAAGTTAAAATTGAATGCTCCTGATTTGATAAGGAAGTTAGATATAACATATTTATATCTATATTTAGATTTAGCATTACATCTCAATAATGAGAAACTATTTATTCAATATTATAATGAACTCTCAAAAATAGAATCTCCTGAATACTTATATAAATATCATTTTTTTAAAATAAAAAGAAATATAGTCCTATCTACATATTATCGAACTCTTAATTATATCAACAAGCATTTTAACAATTAAAAAATAAATGATGTAATATAACAAAATTCAGACACTATAAAAAATAAGATAAGTAAGATTGCTCTGAAAATTAAATATAAAATAAAACAAATAAACACATGAAAAAACGCATTTTCATAGCCATACATTACTTAGAAATTGGAGGAGCGGAAACAAGCCTGATAGGACTGCTCAACGCAATTGATCCAGAGCTGTACGATGTGAATCTATTCTTATACAGTCATCGGGGAGAACTGTTAAAACAAGTGCCAGGTGCGGTACACTTATTACCTGAAATCAAGAAGTATGATGTCATAGAAAAACCGATAAAAGAAGCGATACAGAAAGGATTCCCTGATATTGCACTGGCCAGATTATGGGCAAAATATCAGTTTGCCCGGTATGCGAAAAGAAATCAACTGAAAGAAGGTTCGGCTATCCTGCAATATGTATTTGATGCGGTAACACCGCTATTACCGAATATCAATCCGAATACGGAATATGATCTGGCCATCAGCTTCCTGACACCTCACAACATTGTACTGAATAAGGTAAAGGCGAAGAAAAAACTGGCATGGATTCATACGGATTACACCAAAATCAGTGTGAATGTGGAAAAGGAGATAAAGGTATGGAGTCAGTTCGACCACATTGTTTCCATATCGGAAGATGTGACACGTTCGTTCTTGAGTGTATTTCCTACTTTGGCCGGAAAAATCATCGAGATAGCCAATATCCTTTCTCCACGGACGGTCAGAGCAAAGGCGCTGGCAAGTAAGGTAGATTTCCCGATCCAGAACGGACGAATCAATCTGCTATCGGTCGGTCGTTTTACGTTTGCCAAGAATTTCGACAATGTGCCCGATATATGCCGACGGATATTGCAGGAAGGATGTGAGGTATACTGGTATATCGTAGGCTATGGTGGAGATGAACAACTGATAAAGGAAAAGATAAAAGAAACGGGCATGGAAGAACACGTCATTCTTTTGGGAAAGCGGGAAAATCCTTACCCCTTTATCAAGGAATGCGACATTTATGTACAGCCGTCCCGATTTGAAGGAAATGCCGTTACCGTACGCGAAGCACAGATACTGTGTAAACCTGTCATTGCAGCCAACTATCCCACGGCGCACAGCCAGATTAAACAAGGTGTCGACGGAATCATCGTTCCGCAAGACAATGCCGGCTGCGCCCATGAAATAGCTCAATTCATCAAGAATAAAGAACTTCAACAAAAGATAGTCGATTATTTGAAGGAACACGACTACGGAAACGAAAAGGAGGTGCAAAAACTCTACAGTTTAATGATTTAATTACCCTTTTTTACCCTTCACGCCCTTCACCGATCCGAACTACCCGATAACGGTTGCCCTCACGGGTATGCAGTCGTTCTACACCGGAAGCGACCAAGGCACTTCCAAATCGGGAGAGGTTGATGTTACGCATCAGTCCCCGGTGATGTTCTCGGAGTACTTCGAGAATATCGGCAAGGGAAAGCATCTCACCAGCCTCATCGGACACTGCCGCACGGAAATGACTGCGGAAGATTTCTTCTTCGGGCATGATCCGGTAAAAATCCAAATTGTGGCGCTGTATCTCGGCTTCTTCTTCGGAAGTGAACCAGTAACGTTCACCGGTAAGTAGTTCATGGCGAAGCTGGGCATAAAGCTGGTCGTGATTGATATGCGTACAGTCGATCCTGCCTTCTACTTCTACACAGATGAAACGGCGGCTGCCGGTAGGATCCGTCAACAGGTCTTTGCGGTTGGAGGTACCGATGAAAGAGGCGATGCGAGGTAACAGACGGTAATTTTTCTTATAGGCTTTGCGCAGATTAAGCGCCGGCATTTGCATCAGGTTTTTCAACTGCGCCATTTTTCGTACCGATAACCGGTCGAATTCATCGAGATTGATCAGTCCCATAAGGGCCAGCTTCATTTCGGTGGTATGTCCTTCCGACAGATCAAGCTGATCGGTGTAGTAAGCCTGTAAAGGAGCCGGAACAAGGGATTTGCAAAACGTAGACTTGTGCCAGCCCTGTTCGGCACTGACCAGCAGGGGAGCGGTACTATTGGCATGGATACCTTGGTTCAGTCCCATCCACTGAGCCGTAAGTGCCAGCATCCACCGATGAAAACAGTCCTTCCAGTAGGAAGTAGACGATACACGCCTTGCCAGGTCGGTCATTCGGTCGGTACCATCCCATTTCGGCAGGCTTTCCAAGTATAGTCGAAACGGATGATAAGCCTCGATATACGTAGAACGGACATAACGCTTTACATCACGGTCGCGGCAGCACAGACCTGCATTGAATGCCTCAATGCATATCGTGTTCATTTCGCGGTCATCCAATAACGCAAACTCTGCTGTCGGAGTCTGGACAGAACGGAACTCTGTCATTTCTGTCAGCAGATTGAAACGGAACTGGTAATGCTCGTTCAGGAAACGGCTCAACTCATCGGGCTTGTAACGTCTGGTCCGGGTAACGAAAGGTTCTACCACATGCAGAGATGTCGCCGGTACATCGGCTGACTGACCCGCAGCGAAACGCTGGCTGAGCTTACTGAAAATGTTTTTAAGGAATTTTTTCATACAGTTTTTATTTATAACTTTGGCAAATATAACGTACACGATGACCCGCTACAACTGCTTCAGCGGCCGTTGGGCAATATCTCGCCACAAGCCGTTTCAAGGCTTTCAACGGCCTTAGATGCCTCGGATATCAAAGGGAGACGTACAGACGTTGGAACGATTACACAAAGGTGAACCAATCGCCCCACCTAGGTGAAACGAATGCTTCACCAGAGTCAGGCAAACGCTTCACCCGAGTGAAAAGATATTCATAAAACTACGTGAAACATGCCTATTCTGTTTGACTTTTATGCTTCTCCGTCCGATCCGGAGAAGGAGGAAAAAGAGAAATACCATGCACGGGTGGTCAGAAGCCATACCGTGGATATAAATGATATAGTGAATAACATCAGCAAGCGCTGTACGCTATCGAAAGGGGATATACGGGCAGTACTGGATGAGTTAGGGGATGAACTGGTATATAACCTGTGTGAAGGCGACCGTGTGTACCTTCCGGGAATAGGTTATTTCTACCTGTCACTCTCAGCTCCCAAGGATGCCGATCCCAAGACCACCCGTTCACAAAGCATCGGAATAAAGTCGGTAGAGTTCAGGGCGGACAGCATCCTGAAGAACAGTTTGGAAAATCGTGCCCGGTTTGAACGAAGCGACGTCAAAGTACATTCCTCCAAACTGGACATCTACGAAATAGACGCATTACTGGTGGACTACTTTTACGAGAACGATTTTTTGACAAGAACCAAGTTTGAAAGGCTTTGTAGTTTTACAAAAACAACTGCCCAACGGCATTTACAGAGATTGCTGGATGAAGGAAGGCTGGTAAATGTCAACACACTTCACAATCCGATATACAAGCCCGCCAAAGGCTTCTACGGGAACGTGTGAAGGGCGTGAAGGGCAAAAAAGCATGATTTTTTTATTTATGATACCTAAAATAATACATTATTGCTGGTTTGGGGGGAAAGAAAAACCAAAGTCGGCACAGAAATGCATCAGAAGCTGGAGGAAATTTTTCCCGGATTATGAAATCAAAGAATGGAATGAAAGCAATTTCGATGTAAATATGATTCTATATACAAAGGCTGCTTACGAAGCAAAGAAATACGCTTTCGTAAGCGACTTCGCCAGATTCTGGGTCCTGTACCATTATGGAGGAGTCTATTTCGATACGGATGTAGAAGTAATCCGCAACATGGATGATTTGTTGGCAAACGGTAATTTTATGGGTTGCGAAGTAGACAATATTGAAAATTATTCCGTCGCTCCGGGTTTAGGACTAGCAGTGGAGCCTCAACACAGCTTATATAAAGAAATAATCGAGGAATATCGGAAATTACCCTTCTACATTGAAGAAAATAAAATAAATCCATTTGCAGTTGTCCGATTAACTACCCAACTGTTACTAAATCATGGATTGATCAAACAACAAGGTATCCAGCATATTGAAGGTATTACCATTTATCCACCGGATTATTTTAATCCTTGGGATGATGCTTTAGGTAAATTAAATAAAACTTCCAATACAAGAAGTATCCACTGGTACTCTAAAACATGGATGAAACCGGAGCATCCTTTTACTGTCTTTTTGAAACGATGGATAAGGAGAATATTTGGAAGAGAGATTTTTATAAAGCTCAGAAATAGAAAAGTAAGCAAATGAAAACACTCACCATCTTTACTCCTGCATACAACCGAGCTCACACATTAAGCCGAACGTATGAAAGTTTGCTTCGCCAGACTTGTGACGACTTTGAATGGCTGATTGTGGATGACGGTTCCAAGGATTCAACAAAGGCACTGGTAGAAGAATGGATACAGGAAGGTAAAATTGGTATTCGGTACATTTACCAGCAAAATCAGGGAATGCACGGTGCCCACAATACAGCATATCGGAATATACATACTGAACTGAATACTTGCATCGATTCTGACGACTATATGCCCGATGATGCAGTGGAAACGATTATCAATTTCTGGAAAGCCCATGGTTCCGATAAATATGCAGGCATCATCGGTCTGGATTGTACCGAAAACGGAAATATCATCGGGACGTCTTTCCCGAAAGGAATGACAGAAACCACCCTGAACGGCTTCTATGCCAAGGGAGGAAAAGGAGATAAAAAGTTAGTATATCGAACCGATGTAATCAAGCAATATCCGGAATATCCGATTTTTGAAGGAGAGAAATATGTGAGCCTCGGCTACAAGTACCTGCTCATTGATCAGGATTATACCCTGCTTACCTTGAATAAACCGTTTGTGATCGTAGAATACCAGCAAGACGGCTCCAGCATGAATATGTACCGACAATACTGGAACAACCCCAAGGGATTTGCTTTTATCCGCAAAGTAGACATGAAACTGTGTGGCAGCCTGAAACGGAAATTTGAATCGTGCATACACTATGTATCCAGTTCCATTCGGTCTAAGAACACGCATTTCATTGCAGAATCTCCTTTGCCAGGTTTGACCATACTCGCTATTATACCGGGAATAATTCTTTATTTTTTTCTTAAATATAAAAATTCCAAAATCAAATAATATGAAAATCGTATATTGTACAGACTGTATATGCTATCTTGGGGGTATTCAAAATATTACTATAACTAAGGCCAATGGCCTCGCACAAATGGGACACCAAGTATGGATTATAGTTACTGATAACAAATATCCTCCTCTACATCCTGTTGATCCTAAGGTCCAAGTTATAAACTTGGATATAAACTATTTTGAAGATGATTGGAAATCTAAGTTTTGCGTAATAAAAAGTATTCTTATTAAAAGAAAGAAACATAAAAAAGCAATTTCAAAACTACTTAATGACATTAATCCAGATGTCATAATATCTACGGGTACTTCCGAAAAGAATTTTTTACCTAATATAAGATTAAATTCTATTCCTATTTTTATTAGAGAAATACATTTTCAAAAGGGATATAGATTATCGCATGCAAGAAGTCTTTTTGAAAAAATAATGGCAATTATAGGGAATTGGTATGACTATTCTTGGAATATCAACAAATATGATCAGATAGTTATTTTAACCAATGAAGATAAAGAATTAAATTGGAAAAATAATAGCAAAGTCAGTGTAATAAGTAATCCTGTCACTTTCGATACTAATATTAAAACAGCTCCTTTAACTAACAAAAAAATTATAACGGTAGGAAGACTTGTCTATCAGAAGAATCATAAATCCTTAATCAATGCTTGGAAAATAGTGGATCAGAAACACCCTGATTGGCAATTGGAAATTTGGGGTGATGGGGCATTAAAAAATGAATTATCAAAACTAATAAATACTCTTGGATTGAATAATAAAGTATTACTTATGGGATATACTAATGATGTTATATCTCAAATGCAAAAAGCATCTGGTTATGTTCTTTCCTCTCTATTTGAGGGTATGCCTTTGGTACTTATTGAAGCAATGTCTTGTGGACTTCCAATTGTATCATATACGTGTCGATGTGGTCCTAAGGATTTAATTGAACATGGAAAAAATGGATTTTTATGTGAAGTAAATGATGAAAAAAAATTAGCGGAATATATTTGTTCAATCATAGCAGATGAGAAGTTACGAATTAAAATGGGACAAGCAAGTAAACAGAAATCTGAAGAATTCAGTATTGAAAAAATAGCATCCCAATGGACCAATTTATTCCAGACATTGATAAATAACAAGAATAAATGAACGAACCCATCAGGATATTGAATCTCTTTACCATCATGAACCGGGGAGGAGCAGAAACTATGGTCATGAATTACTATCGTGCTATAGACAAAAGCAAGATACAATTCGACTTCATGGTACACCGCCAGGAACGGGGAGCTTACGACGATGAAATAGAAGCGATGGGAGGAAGGATATTCAGGATGTGTCCTATTTATCCACAGAACCTGTTTAAGTATCAACAATTGTTGAAAACGTTCTTCGATCACCATCCGGAATATCGCATCCTTCATTCTCACATGTCAGAATTGGGTTATTTTGCTTTTAAGGAAGCAATTAGACACGGAGTACCAGTCCGAATTTGTCACGCACATAGTTCTCCAAATTTTAGAATAGAGACTTTTAAGGAAAAATTAAAGGTTATACCCAGAGAGATTTTAGCAAGAAGAATGAGAAAACTATCTACTGATTTTTTTGTATGCAGTAAAATTGCCGGAGATTGGTTGTTTGGAAGAAAAAACGAAAGTAAATTTATCATGATGAATAATGCTGTAAATGCTGCCAGTTTCGCATACGATGAAAGAATTGCTAACACAATAAAATCGGAAATGAAATGGAAAGGCAAAATTGTCGTAGGGCATGTCGGAAGATTAATAGCAGCAAAAAATCATACTTTCCTGATAGATATATTTCAACTATTTCATTCGAAACACCCAAATAGTATTTTAGTCTTAGTTGGAGATGGTGACCAAAGAGAGAATATTTGTAATAAAATAAAAAAATTAAATCTAGAGGATAGTATCATACTATTAGGCTTCCGTTCAGATACAGCCAACTTATATAAAGCATTCGATATATTTGTTTTTCCCTCTTTATATGAAGGGTTACCTGTTTCATTGATTGAAGCTCAGTCAGCAGGACTTTCTTGTATTGTCTCTGATACAATTTCTACACAAGCTCAAATACTGCCTAATTATTCTATCTTATCGTTAAAAAAATCACTGGAGATTTGGGTAAAGGAAATAGAAAAGCATTTGAATGATAAAAGAGAAAATACAATAGAAAACATCAAAAAAGCAAAATTTGATATTTATAACAATGCAGAATGGCTGACGAATTTTTATCTAAACAAGCTATCATGAAAAATCCTTTAGTTTCTATCATCGTACCGATATACAATACAGAGAAATACATTCGTGAATGTCTGATTTCTCTGATTCAACAAAGCTATTCACACATAGAAATCATAGCAGTTGACGATGGTAGTACGGATAATAGCCTCTGCCTATTAAAAGAATTATCAGCCAAAGACAATCGGCTAAAAGTTTTTTCTCAACCCAATCAAGGAGTTTCAGCAGCCAGAAATTTAGCACTCAGTAAAGCAACAGGAACATACGTCATGTTTGTAGATGCGGACGACTGGATTGATTCATCCACGATAGAAGAGTGCCTGCAAACGATAGGAGATGCGGATGTCTGCTTTTTTGCATACGTACGAGAGTTTAGCAATCGCTCGCTGCCTAAGTTACTGTTCCCACAAACACAGCATTTCACAGAAGAAGCATGTAAGCAACTCCAGCGAAGAATGATAGGACCGGTAGGCGAGGAACTTGCTAATCCGAGTATGCTGGATTCATTAGGAACTATTTGGGGAAAGCTTTATCGAAAAGATATTCTCGATGGAACATCATTTATTGATTTAAAAATAATCGGTACAGCAGAAGATTCCCTCTTCAACTGCAATGTATTTAGAAAAGTACAAAAGGCCGTTTATATCAACAAGACGTTTTATCATTACCGCAAATTCAATTCCGGTGCAGAAACGAAAAGATATAAGCCTCAACTATTTCAGCAATGGAACAGACTATTTGAGTACATGAAAGCAACTGTCACTGATGAAATCGGTCAAAAAGCTCTGTACAATCGCATTGCGCTTAGCATTATTGGATTAGGATTAAACGAATGTTTATCCCCCGATACCCTGAAAGTGAAAACAGCAAAAATAGCCGAAATTATCAATCAGCTACATTATAGAGAAGCGTATAAAGAACTCAATTTAGCTTACTTTCCGATTCATTGGAAAGTTTTCTTCTTTGCAGCTAAGCACAACCTGGAAAGAGTGCTGATGCTATTAGTTCTGTGTATCAAAAAAATAATATAAAATTTTGACCTTATGATAAGTGTTATCATACCTGTTTATAATACAGCTAAATTCTTATCTACCTGTATCAAATCAGTCGTAAATCAAACATATCAAGATTTGGAGATCATTCTTGTAAATGATGCATCAACAGATAGCTCTATCCATATCTGCAATAGATTCAAGGAAAAAGATAAACGTATTATCCTCATAGACAAGAAACAAAATGAAGGAGTTGAAAAAGCCAGATATGATGGTATCTTAGTAGCCAAAGGAGAATATATATGTTTTGTCGATTCGGATGACTGGCTTGAAAAAAATGCCCTTAAAAGAATGTATGATAAAGCTATTGAAACAGATGCAGATTATGTAGAAATTGGAATGCAAAGAGTGTTGGACCGGCATAAAATAATTAAAAAGGAAGCCCATTCAACAATCAAGGAATTAATAACACAACCCCAATTATTTGATTTATATTATATATCCTTCTTTGGAGTAAATATATTATCTGTCAATATATGGGGGAAATTATACAAAAGTAATATTTTAAAAAATCCTCCTCAACCTATCGGATTAGCTATGGGAGAAGACTTATATTTTAATTTAGAAATATTTCCCTGCCTACAAAAAGTTTATATTGATGATTATATAGGATATAATTACCGTTTTGGAGGAATGACTACACAATACAACAAAAATCTACTGCCAAACTTAAAAGCATTATATAGTATCAAAAAAAGAAAAATCGAAAAATATAAATATGATAAAGCATCAGACTATATACGTATAGAATTGAAGAATGTATTCATATCAGACATTAATCAACGAATTTTATTTCATTATGGTTCAAAAGAAGATATTATCAATCAAATTAACCAAGAGTTAACAGATTCGGTATGGAGTGATATACAACAAATTAAAAATCCCAATATAATTACCTCCCCTATAGTACAAGCAATCATCAACAAAGATGCAAATACCATTTATGAGATATGTAAAAGTGATACAAAAAAGTATTATCCTCAATGGATTTTAAAAAGAATTATATCTAAAATATTAAATATTATATGATACCTAAAATCATACATTATTGTTGGTTTGGCAAATCACCTTTACCCAAACTTGCCAAAGAGTGTATACAGTCATGGAAAAAATATTGTCCAGATTTTGTTATACAAGAATGGAATGAGAGCAATTCCCCTATCCACTTATTTCCATTTGCAGAGCAAGCATTAAAGGATAAAAAATGGGCTTTCGTATCAGATGTAATTCGATTATATGCACTTTATACAGAAGGTGGTATATATATGGATACAGACGTAGAGTTAATAAGTCCATTATATCCCTTTCTAAATCATCGGGCATTTACCGGATACGAAAAAGATTCTAATATGCTCCAAACAGCTATATTTGGAGCAGAGCCTCAATCTCAATGGATAGCTGACTGGTTAAAGCTATACAATAATTTATCTTTTTCTTCAGAAAGAAACATCATGGCTACATTAGTGAATAATAGACTTATATCAAAATATTTAATAGAAAAAGGTTTTGATTTAGACGGTAAATTATTTCATTCAGATTATATAACTATATACCCTCAAGACTATTTCTGTCCAATGAGTTATGGAACTCATTTCATTACTAAAACTCCTAACACTGTATGTATTCATTATTATACCTTTTCATGGTCTGAACCTGAAACGGTTAAGGGGTATGTGAAATGGTTTTTAACAAAATGTATTGGGGAAAAGCTGTTTAGAAAATACGTTAATAAAATAAGACATATGTTATACTTGATGAACAATTAGTATTTAATGTTAAAAAAGGCAAAAACAATGAATAAGAATTTAATTAGTGTTATCGTACCAATGTATAACGCTTCTCGATTTATAAAAAAATGTATTACATCCATTTTAAATCAGACATATAAAAACTTTGAAGTAATCATCATTAATGATGGTTCCACAGATAATAGCCTGAATATATGTAACAGGTTTAAAGATGAAAGAATTAGAATCATAAACCAAAAGAATCAAGGTATTATATATAGCAGACTAATAGGTATAAAAGAAGCTAAAGGTAATTATATATGCTTTATAGATGCTGATGATTGGATAACAAAAGATTACTTAGAAACTCTAGTAGATACGACAGAAAAATATAATGTAGATTTGGTTTGTATAAAAGACTATAGAACTATTGATAAGTATGGAATTTTAAAAATAAAAGAATTCAAAGAAATATTCAAAGAAAAACTATATACTTATAATGATTTGAAGCAATACAATCATATATATACACTTAATAGAGTTTTTAGTAGCACCGTTTGGGGAAAATTATATAAAAAAGAATTATTTGCTGACTATGAAAATAAAATCCTCAATATCATAAAAAAAGTCGGAGTCTTCTTTAATGGGGAAGATATCATGCTAAATCTATGTGTAACTGCAAATATAAAATCATGTTACATAATAGATCAATATAAATATTATTATAGATATGGTGGAAATACATTATCAAAATCCAATTATAAAAGATTTTGGGATGATAACGTAAAACTATATTATGGAAAAAAAATGATAGCATTAAAATATAATGATAGTAATTTAATAAAATTATCCTTATATAATATTGTAAATATTTTCAAATGGTGTATAATATACAGAATTAAATTCTTACGACTCCCGGAGTCTCAAATTATTCTATTTATTAATAAAGTTATAGATTCTGATATATATAACGAACTCACTTCTGAATCCGGACATAATAAAGCTTTAATAAATGCTATAAAGGAAAAAAATGCTTATAAAATATTAGAAATAATAAAATCTCAAAACAAATCCAGCATACCATACTACAAGCATAAGTTATTTAATTTTCTTTTTAGAATTTTTAATTGATTTTATAAGTATTTTCCCAGGTATGATATGCATACATTCGGGAAAAGAAAATATCTTCCATAATTTAATGGAAATAATGCTTGAGAGCCTGATAGTATCAAAGTAACCATTCTATTCTCCGCTTTGACACGTATGCTTCCCCAATATACCTTTGCGCTGTAATCTTTAAGAAAAATGATTATGGCAAAAGAGAAAGTAAACTACCAAGAGATGTGTGACCTTTATTATGCAACGAAGCCAAAGATTTTTGTGACTTCTGTACGGATTATGGAGTAAATTACGACGAGTTCATGAACTGGCAGCGTCACCAGTTGTAGAACGAGAAATTAGGCAGAACTATATAGGCTGAAGAAACTCCAAGGTTACCAAAATACAGATTACCGGTAAGCCATGTAACAATCCAAGGGTAAAGATGGAAGTGAAGCAGTCTGAAGGTGAACTGCCAATAAAAATGGGTGAAGTTGCAATTGTCATCAGGCACTACACTATTCCTGAGAACATTGTTCTTGATTTGATCCTGCTGCTTAACAAAATAATAGGTGAAATGCTTGGACTGAGTGCTAACCTGAATTATTACTTGTTTAATGCTAATGTGGATTTGTGGAAAGATACCTTTTGTGTGTGCGAAAGTAAGGGAAGATATGTCACTAGATAACAAGTATATGACTTTATTCCATTGACTTTTCTTTATCCAAGACTTAATAGTGATGACTATGGGTATGCATTCAACTGGAATACCGAAAACGAATATCTTGAAATACCGAGTGATTTCATTGAATCTAATACTGCTCATTACATGAATAGGAATAGGAGAATCTGGTCAAATGGAATTGTTTGGCGTCAGAAGATGGAATAGTATATTCCCCATTAAAAAGATAACATTAACTAGGTTTATTTAATATTGTAACGAACAATGTATAGCTTATGTTGCAGTTTTTAGCCTTTTTAGTCACTACCCCTTTTACTTTTATCTTGCTTCCGCTGATTATTGCTTGGTTCTTGAAAAACCGGATAGGGAAAAGAGTTTTGTATGCATAACCATTGTATTGACTTTAGTATTTACTAATACTTTCTTGTTCAAAAAGGTTGAAGAACAATGGTATCAAAAGTTCGATTATCTACTACCGGAAGGTAAGGTTTATAAATATGGTATTGTATTGGGTGGTTATAGTCTTTGGGATTGGGATAGAAACCGACCGGAATTTAGTAAAATAGCGGACCGATTGACGGAAGGGATTAGGTTGTATAAGTGTGGCAGGGTAGAAAAGCTAGTTCTGGCCTCAGATGGTTCTATCATTCAAAGCAAAGATGGTAAAGGATTACAGGGAAATCCTCTAGGAATGATGAGATATTTGAATGCACTAGGAATTCCTGAAGAAGATGTAATAATGGAGATTTATGCAAATAATACGAGAGAAAATGCCGTATTCACTAAAAAACTGATAGGTGAGGAACTAGAGACGACTCCTATTTTGCTGATAACTTCTGCCATACATATAAAGCGTTCGATACTAGCTTTTCATGCTGAAGGAATTTATCTAGATTGCTACATTACGGACACGTGGATAAATGTAAAAGGACAGAACGTGAGTTTCCTTCCTTCTGTGGGTACATTGGTACAATGGCAGGAACTGTTACACGAATGGGTGGGTTACATAGCATATAAATACTTTTTTACTTAGCTGGAAAGCTATCGGTATAATTCTTAATAAGTGAGTATGTATAAGTTTTGTTTAAAGAGAATGATAGACTTCATTGTTTCTATCATTCTGTTAATTATTTCATTTCCTGTACAAGTCATAACGGCAGGAATATTGATTGTCGCCAATAAAAGCATTCATGTATTCTTTACACAGGTTCGTCCGGGAAAAAACGGAAAGTTCTTTAAGATATTAAAATTCAAGACAATGACCGATGAAAGAGGAGTAGATGGAAAACTCCTGCCGGATGAGAAGCGGCTGACCCCAGTGGGAAAGTTGATCCGGTCGCTTTCTTTAGACGAATTACCTCAGCTTATCAATGTACTGAAAGGAGATATGTCTTTAATAGGACCTCGCCCCTTACTCGTTCAATATCTGTCATTGTATACACCAGAACAATCCCGCAGACATGAAGTGCGGCCTGGCATTACGGGGTGGGCACAATGTCATGGCCGTAATGCCATTAGTTGGGCAGAAAAGTTTGAACTGGATGTATGGTATGTAGATCATTGTTCATTCTTGCTGGATGTAAAAATTATTGCTTTAACTATATGGAAGGTGCTTAGTAGAGAAGGGGTTGCAAAAGATGGAAAGGTTACAACGGATTATTTTAATGGAAATAATTAAAAAAAGATTATGTTTTTGTATGGTGCAGGCGGTCATGCCAAAGTTATAATAGATATTCTTAAAGCCGAAGGAAAGCAGGTTGAGGCTTTAATAGATGATAACAAGGAGTTGAATGAACTGATGGGAGTAAAGGTGTTGCATAGTATAAATCAGGCAATGTCTCCATTGATAGTCAGCATAGGAGATAATAACACTCGTCGGTTGATTGCGGAAAAGGTAAATGCAACATTTGGGATGGCGATTCATCCTTCTGCTATTATTTCCGATTCCGTAAAAATTGATGTCGGGACAGTAGTAATGCAAGGTGCTATCATACAAGCTTGTACCCAGATAGGCAGGCATTGTATTGTCAATACCGGGGCATCCATTGATCATGAATGTGTAATTGGTGATTTTGTACATATCTCTCCGAGGGTGACATTATGTGGAAATATACATGTGGGAGAAGGTTCCTGGATAGGAGCTGGTACAGTGGTTATTCCTGGAGTGAGAATTGGAAGGTGGAGTATCATTGGAGCTGGTTCGGTCGTTGATAAGGATATTCCGGATGGGGTACTTGCTTTAGGTAATCGGTGTAGAATCATAAAATCATTAGAATGAGAAAAAAAGTATTGCGAATAACAACAGTCCCTGTTTCATTCAAGCTGCTGAAAGGGCAATTAAACATGTTGAACAAGTTGTATGAGGTGGTAGCAGTTTCATCTCCAGGCAAGGAACTGGAAGAAATTGGGGAAAGCGAAGGAGTAAGAACAGAAGCGGTTTCTATGGAGAGACGCATTGCCTTGGTACAAGATCTTAAATCTCTTTTTGCCTTGATTCGGTTTATACGGAAAGAAAAACCTTGGATGGTGCATACTATGACCCCTAAGGCGGGGTTATTGGGAATGCTGGCGGCGTGGGTATGTAAAGTACCGGTCAGGATGCATACGTTTACGGGATTGGTGTTTCCTACTGCTACAGGTGTAAAGAAGCATTTGTTGATGTTGACGGACCGGATAACTTGTGCGTGTGCCACTTTTATAAATCCAGAAGGCAAGGGAGTGAGAAATGATTTAATCAGATTTGGAATTACTCATAAGGAGTTGCACATCATTGGGAATGGAAATGTGAACGGAATAGATGTGAGTTATTTCAATCGGACGGATGAAATATTATGCCAAGCTGAATCTATTCGGGAAAAAGGATGTTTTACGTTTTGTTTTGTCGGAAGAATAGTCGGCGATAAGGGAATTGATGAATTGGTAAAGGCCTTTGTAAAACTTACCGATGAATTTCCTGCATGTAGGCTGATGCTTGTCGGAGATTTTGAGGAAAAACTTGACCCTGTTCAGCCAGCGACGCGGCAGATTATATCTACTTATAGACAAATTATGTTTATGGGTTGGCAGGATGACGTTCGTCCGTTTCTTGCAGCCTCAGATGTTTTTGTCTTGCCTAGTTATAGGGAAGGATTTCCCAATGTAGTGCTTCAGGCCGGGGCCATGGGGTTGCCGTGTATTGTAACGGATATTAATGGAAGTAATGAGATTATTCATGATGGAGTAAACGGTCTGGTTGTGCCGCCACGGGATGAAGAAAAGTTGTATGATGCAATGAGGTTTATGCTGGTCAATGAGACTGTCAGACAAAAGTTGGCAGCTCAGTCGAGAGCACTTGTCGTAGATAGATATGAGAGACACCTTTTCTGGTATGAACTGGAAAAGACGTATAGTCAATTATAAATTAGCTGTCTTTTATGAATATTGTTGATCTGAATCTGATAATTATTAGATAAAAGATAATGATTGTTAGAGTGCAGATAGTTGATAATTAGGATATAACTGATCTGTTCGTTCTTTGACATTATGGTAGGGGGTAAAAGTGATTTAAAGGGAATAGGTGATCTTTCCAACAAGGAAAAGATTGCATTGCAGCGTCGGTATGTTTTGCATTGTAAATATGAGGAGGCGGTAGAAATGTATGCTGATTCTAAACTTCCTTTATGTAAGATAGCTGTCAAGTGTAATGTTTCGCTCGGAGGACTGGGAAGTTATTTGCGGCGTTATTGGCGTGAATTGATCTTGCGTAGGCGAGGTATCTCCTACGAGGGGAAAAATCCGAAGGATATAAAAATTGTATCTTCCGGACAGCCCAGTATTGTATCTAAAGCCAAATATGCAGAAGCTGTAGAAGCTTGTAAATCGCTGGACTATATTGATTTAAATGTATCTCAGGTGGCTCGTAAATTTAATGTGAATGGTACAGCATTGGCTAATTATATGCGGCTACACTATGAAGAGATTCCGATTTGGCGTGAAAATGTGCGTAGGATGTTGGGTATTGGTGATAATGTACATCGAGGAGTACGTCCGGAGTGTGAGGAACAATATGCATTGGCTGTGGAGATGTATAAGTCGACAGATAAGACTATTCCGGAAATAGCAGAAATATGTCAGGTTTCTATAGGTGGTCTGAGCCAGCATATGAGGTTTTATCACAAAGAAGTGATTCGGAAGAGGAAAGCGGAGAGAAAAGCTGCTAAAAAGAACAGAATTATAGGAAAAATATGTGGTAACGGTCAGATACATTATCCGCAGCAGAAAACTGTAGAGAAGTACCAGGAGGCACTGGAGCTTTATAAGAATTCTAATTTAATTATCAAAGAAATAGTTCGTAAGACAGGTGTTCCACTGGAAGGATTTCGCAATTATCTACGTGTCTGGCATCGGGATTTGATGTTGGAGCGTAGAGGAGGGGAGAAAGTGGATTGTAAAGAAGAATATATTGACCTGTCCAAAACAAAATGTTATTTAAAATCGACTGCGGCAAAATATGAGGCTGCTATTGATAGTATGAAAAATAATCTTCGACCTGTTACCCAAGTAGCAGCAGAATATGGTTTGAATGCAGACACGTTTAGAAGCTATTTATGGGAGCATGAGCCAGGTTTAGTAGCACAATGTGGAATGGTAAAAAATGAAAATGGCAAATATATCTCCAGACAGGCTATGGAAAAATATGCAGAAGCTGTCAGATTGTATGAAACCACGACTGAAAATTTGAAATCAATAGCTAAGCGTTTGGGGGTTGTTTATAATAGTTTAAGTGGGTATATACGCCGCAATTGTCCCGATGCCAAGCAAAAACATGAGGAGCTGGTCCGCAAGGAAATGAAATAAATTTGTGAAGTAATTAGGTAAATGTCACCTATGTGACAAATTTTGTCTGAATACCGAGATATCTTTGCACTGTAATCAATCAAACAAAGTAAAAATGAGAACAGACTGGAAAAACGTGAGTGTAGGGAATATTGTTGCTGAAAATTTTGCAGCGGCTAAGGTATTCAAAAAATATGGCATCGATTTCTGTTGTCACGGAGATGTGGCATTAGATAAAGCGTGTGCTGATCTGGAATTGCTGCCGGAAGAAGTGATTCAGGCATTGGAACGTCAGGAAGCCGATAATAAGGGAAGTATTCCTTTTGCTTCATGGCCATTGGATTTATTGATGGATTATATCTTGAAAATACATCATCGGGGAATTCGTGCGCATGGCCCGGAATTATTGAATTTGTTGGAAAAGGTGGAACGTGTACACGGTGAGGCACATCCGGAGTTGCATGAATTGAAGATGCTGGTCAGCGAATCATTGCAGGATCTGGAAATGCACTTGCAGAAGGAAGAAAACGTGTTGTTTCCCTATTTATACGATTTGTACGCAGCATTTGAGCAAGGACAGCGCATGGAGCCCATGCATTGTGGTACCATTGCCAATCCGATTCGTGTGATGAAAATGGAACATGAAGGAGAGGGTAACCGCTATTTGCACATCATTGAGCTGACAGATCATTTTTCTGTTCCACAGGATGGTTGTGCCAGCTATCGTCTGATGATGCAGGAGCTGGAAGCGTTTGTGGATGCTCTGTTCGAGCATATTCATCTGGAGAACAACCTGCTGTTCCCTCGTTTTGAGGAGATAGAACGTAAGATTGTATATTGATGACATA
>OJMI01000814.1_pt1 | contig 38727 bp, 28 predicted proteins | sample 1597131 | NCBI WGS metagenome assembly OJMI01 (sample SAMEA2452116, study PRJEB22498) | human gut metagenome | reverse complement strand
AAGGGAATCAGCCCTAATTTTTCTGCTGCACTCTAAAGTTTAGCGGACAGTAATATAAAATAAAAAAGAACAGGATTCAGTTGTCATCTTTACGGTGACTCTGAATCCTGTTCTTTTTATTTGTGAGCTATATAAAACTGAGTTTTTCCGTTTTACTCTTATTTACCGGGAAAATACGATTCTGCCAGACTGTTCAGATATACCTCCAGGTTGGTATATTGCTTGTCGAGGTTGTATTTTGCACCGTCGGCTGCATTGTTGGGGTCAAGTCCTTTTTCTTTTTCCCAATAGTCGGGCATGCCGTCACCGTCAGTATCTGCCTGAGGAGTACCTTTTGCATAAGCAGGCCATCCGCCAACTTCCGATGCGTCGTTTATAAATCCGTTGTTGCCGGCAGAGAAAGTTCCGTTACGCACTTCGTTTACGATACGCTTGTCTACTTCATCCCTGTTGTGTGAGGCACCGGCATATGTCAGGACTGACTCGTATGCGTCTTTGGCCGACTGGGTATATTCTTCCGCATCTTCGGTAATAGAGAAAGGACTGCTGACCAATAGCTTGTCGGTCGTAATGAAACCGTTTTTGGCTACCAGACCTTTGGTATTGTCATTGTTGACCTCTTCGCATGCGCTTTTCTTGGAGTCTTTGGTCAGAACAGAAGAGTCAAAATAGTTACCTCCTACGTAGAACTGGCCGTATTGTCCAAGTTCGTTTTGGGAATTATTGCTTCCGTCATCGGCATAAGCAGTGAATATGCGGTTATAGCTGCTTCCGCCTTCATTAAAGTATGCTCCCGGCTTGTAATAGTTGTTTATGAAATTGAACGAACCTCCCTGTCCTCCGTAAGCACCTTCGCCTTGCCAGTTGTAGATAACGTTGTTTCGGAAATCCACTTTCTCGGTGTCCGGCTTTCCGGAAGAACGGCTTCCGTCCATGCGCGGAGTACGGTTGGTATGGTGAGCCAGCAGATTGTGGTGGAATGTGCCGGGTGCGCCTCCCCAGATACCTCCGTAACCATGATCTTCCTTGCTGTGTTTTGATTTTGCCAGACTCTCACTGATGATGCACCATTGCAGGGTAAAGTTCTTGTTGTTGTAGAACGATGCACATTCATCTATGCTCCAGCTCATGGAGCAGTGGTCTACGATGACGTTGGAAATGCCTCGTCCCCAGAAAGTATCGGCTCCGTCTGCCTCTTCTCCGCTAATATCATCGGCTCCCATGCGGAAACGGATAAAACGTACAATTACGTTATCTATTCCGGCTTTCAGGACTACCGGATGCCCTTTGATGCAGATACCGTTTCCCGGAGCTGTCTGTCCGGCAATGGTCAGGTCTCCGTTTATAATATCCAGTTCATCTTTCAGTTCTATGACACCACCTGTTGCGAAAACGATGGTACGTGCTCCAGACTGGTTCACTGCCCAGCGGAGTGTTCCCTCACTTCCGTCATCATCGAGCTTGGTTACGGTATAAACCTTACCGCCGGCTCCTCCAGTTACATATCGTCCGGCTCCCTGTGCATTGGGGAATGCCGGTATTGTAGAGCGGTCAGGGGTGGAATATTCGGGGAGCATAGATGAAGAATCATCATCGTCATCCTTGTCTCCGTCATCATCGCCCGACGGTGTACCGGGTGTCTGTTCGTTTGTTGTGGGGTCGTCATCAGAGCAGGCTGTAAATCCTCCCATCAGGGCAAATGTAAAAAGCCCGGCCCATATTGTAGTTTTCAGATATTTCATTATTCTTTCTGTTATGTTTATTTCTTTGGATATAAATGGTTCACAAGTCCGTTCAGATATACTTCCAGATTGGTGTATTGTGCGTCGAGATTGTATTTGGCACCGTCGGAAGCGTCGTTCGGGTTGAGGCCGTTTTTCTGTTCCCACTCATCGGGCATTCCATCCTGGTCAGAATCGGTAGGGGCAGGTTCAGACTTGTATTCCGGCCATCCTCCTACGTCTCCCTGATGGTCTATGATACCGTTTGTACTGCCGTTTGAGCCTTCGTAAGTATAATTGCCCTTGCGTGTTTCTTCTACGATACGTGTGTCTACAGCATCGCGTTTCAGTGAAGCTCCGGCAAATTCAAGTACAGACTGATATGCCTTGCGTGCAGATTGTAACGATGTGTGTTCGGCTATGTCAAAAGCTTCCTTGGCCAGAACTTCTTTTTCAGGTGCGAAGTCTTTCTTGATGACAAGTCCGTATGCATTGTCACGCTGAACCTTGTAGATGGCCTCTTTCTGTTTGTCGGTAAGTTTTGAACAGGTAGCATCGATATAGTTGTCTTCAAAATAGAATACACCGTGTGTGCCGGCTTTGTTGTTGTTCTTTCCGTCATCGGCATAGGCTGTAAAAAGACGTTTGTACGATGACTTGGTTGCAGTATAAGGTCCCGGTTTATAATAGTTGGCCAGGAAGTTATATGAACCGCCTTCTCCGGCATAAGCTCCGTCACTTCCGTAATTGTATATTACGTTGTTAAACAGTTCCACTTTCTCCAGTTCAGGCTTTCCCGTGTAACGGCTTCCGCAAAGACGCGGGGTGCGGTTGGTGTGGTGAGCCAGCAGATTGTGATGGAACGATGCACGTTGTCCGCCCCACAGACCTCCGTATCCGTGAGAGCCTTTTTCATGGATAGAATTGGCCAGACTCTCGCTGATGATACACCACTGCATGGTGAAGTCCTGATTGTTGTAGAATGAAGCACATTCGTCGGTACTCCAGCTTACTGAGCAGTGGTCAATGATTATGTTGCGGTGATTCTTGAAACCGTTCATGGCATCGTCACCCTTTTGTTTGACTTCATCTCCCATACGTGAACGGATAAAGCGTACGATAACATTATCTGCCGAAATTCCGAAAGTATAGTTTTTCAGACAGATACCGTCGCCGGGAGCAGTCTGTCCGGCAATGGTCAGGTCGCCGTTGTTTATTTTCAGCGGTGACTGCAGTTCAATGATACCGCTTACGGCAAAAACAATGGTACGCGGTCCTTTCTTGCGGATGGCCCAGCGCAGTGTTCCTTCAGAGTCGTCATCTTTCAGTGAAGTCACTACATATACTTTACCTCCGGCTCCTCCTGTGGTATACTTGCCGGCTCCGTCAGCACCGGGAAATGCCAGTACCTTGGAACGGTCGGGAGCAGGATATTCATTTTTAGTTCCGTCGGGTAAAAGTGCTTCAGCTTTTACGTCGGCTGCAGACTGTGCCATCAGGAAGACGGCTAATGCACTTGTTAAAAACTTGCTAGTCATATTTTTCAATTATATAGTTATAGGTCTTGTCTTGTAATATATTCTATATGGTTTTCCGCTTGAAGAAAACCATCCATGCCTGAATGGTTCAGATAAACTATTCCAGACAAAGATAGATTTTCTTTATTGAAGTTACAAAGATGCGGCCGGACTTAAACTTCCGTAACGGTTGGCCGCACGTACGTCATAAGTGCCCTGCATGTCATCTACTTCACAAGAGTTTTCCGTTGTATTGGCTACGTATTGCCATTTTCCGTTAACCTGCTTGAATATCAGATAACACAAGGCTGTGTTGCTGCCTTCCCATGTAAGGGTTGTTCCGTTAAGTTTAATGCTGCTTTTTACAATTTCAGGAGTTTCTGAATAAAACTCTTTCGGATTCCATCCGTCGGTACCCATGATGATGTTCTCATATGTATAAGACGATACGTCGTTCAGTACATAAGGCCCTTCGTAAGTAGCGTATACACCGTTTACCAGATATTCCTTTTTGATGTTTTCTTCTACGGCAATGTTCTGGTTGTTATATAAGGTATTGTATTCGGCGTAAAGTTTCGGAAGGACACTCATGTCATCCCAGTGTCCGTCTTTGATAGGAGCGTTCAGGGTGGTGTTAATCCATACTGAAACAGGTTCGTTCTGCCAGGGACGTCCCAATGACAATGTTGTGGTAGAGGAAGTCAGTCCTTTCAGTTCATCGTCACCGTCAACGGTACAGTTGAGCATTACATGTCCCCATTTGGTTCCGGTATAGTGGCTTCCGGCAGTGATGGGACCTCCACCCAGATTGATTCCTTGTTCATTGGTACGGGTTACATTGTAGAAAGTAGAATTCTCAACCAGCAGGTTGGCGTTTCCGTACAAGTAGTCTGTACGGCCTTCTATCCAGCAGTTGTCGGCATAGTTACGTGCCTGAAGATATGTGTCTCCGGTATTCATGCGTACCCACCATGTATCCTGATAGGAAACCATACGGCAGTTGTAGAAAGCGATTCTGTCTGAGCGTGTCATCAGGGCGTCTGCCTGTCCGTCTAGCAGCAATCCTCCGTCATAACGTTCTCCGTCGGCACCGAAAAGGTTGATGATTGAGAGGTTCTCACCATAGAAATCCATTCCGGATGAGTTGGCCTTGATAAGCAGTACGGCCTCATTGTCGGTAGTATAACCGGCCTGACGGGCAGGAGAGGCGCTGTTTCTGATAGAGTAAGCCCAAGCCTCGCTGGTTGCGCTTCCCTGTGTGCCGTCGCTGTTTCCTGTACGGTTCACGGCGTATTGGATACGTGTATTTTCGCGGCTCTGTCCTATAAGGTGGATATAGGGTTTTGAAACAGACAACATTTCGTTGTAGTTTCCGTCGGCCACGAAAATAAGATACGGCTCTTCGTTGTTTGTCGGGGCAGCGGCTATGGCCTGGCTTATTGTAGTGTAATCACCATTACCGTTGGCATCGACTACTGCATCGAAAAGCTTGCGTTTGATTTCCAGTGTATATTGCAATGTGATACCTTCAAAAGCCTGATTGCCGTTCATGTCTGTCAAGGCTCCTGACGGAATCTTTATTGTCAGTTCGTCGGCATAAGGCAGTGCGTAATGACAGTATACCACATTGTTGGTAATGATGACACGGGTAGCTTTATCGTTGATTGTAATTTCTGTTCCGGACGCTTGTCTTACATTCTTGGAGAAAGTCAGTATCACCGTTCCTTCGGAAGTGATGGATGTGCCGTTTTTAGGAGTGTAGGATAACAGCGTCAGAGCGCTGTTATCTACCTTCTTGTCATCATCATTGCAGGCTGCTGTTAAGAAAATCAGCAATATACCTAAAAGGCATCTATTTAAGATATATAAGTGTTTTGCATTCATATGTTTTTGCATTATAGGTTAATTATTGATTCCAACGTGAGTCGCCATAGGCTGCGTATTGAGAATCGGTTACTGTAAAGTCACCGCTTGCCGGAGCCTTGAACAGTCCGTTCGAATCGGTACTGATGGCAGTAGTCCATGTTCCTGCTGTTCCGCTGCAGTCACTGGTATGGAATACGTTTTCAGACTGTATGGCCAGACCGCTCGGACTTGTTGTCATCATACATTTGCCAAAGAGGGTATTGGTAACGCTTACTGACGGAGTGGCACTGTTGCTCAGTCTCAACCAGTAACCGCTGCCGTTGTTTGTATTGTTGCTGTCATAGAACGTACAGTGGTCAATCTTGATATTTACGGTTGCAGACTGGTCGAGTCGGATAATGCAGCGGGTAAATCCGGAAGCTGTTGTATTGCTCATTGAAATGTTGTCAACCTGGCTGGTCGAAGCACTGCTTTCAGAGTGAACAAGACTGTAGTTACCTACGTCTTTTATGTTACAGTCATCAAATACGATGTTACGGATATGGGCTGCAGAAGCTCCGGCGTCACGCATGCTTACCAGTCCGCCACCGCTTAAGTTGGAGATGTTGCAGGAAACAAACTCAAAGCGTTCGATGGTACCTACCGTAGCATTTTCTCCCAAGCGGAATGCATAGTTGCCGTTACCGTCAATATTCAGGTTATAGAACTCTATCTGTGTCTTGTCACCTTCTACATCCCAACGCTGTACGCGCAAGCTCGGTTTGGCGCTGTCTTCCAGTTCCACTTCTTCACCGTTGCCTCCCCAGATAAGGAGTGAGGTGATTCTGGCAGGAATAATCAGATTTGATATTCCTTCAATCGTAGTTCCGACCGGAATCAGTACGGCAATGTTACCGCTGGCCTCAGAGTCATTGAGAATGTTGGTGAAGTCGCTTCCGGAACTGATGGTCCGCACGTCATATCCTGCCAGCGGATTTACTTTTGTAGTAAAGGTGGTAGGATTGCTTATCTTGTTTCCTTCCTTGTCGAAGAGTACGAAAGTATAGGCTGTATTCGATTCCAGACCGTTTACGGTTACAGACCGTGCCTGCAATTCTTCTGAGGTAAGTACAAAATCACCGGTCGAAGGTTCGCTTCCGGCAGCATAACCGTAAGAATAGATATCTGCGTCGGTCTCTTCCCAGGTGAAAGTGACAGAGCTGATAGTCGATTCACCGCTCAGATCTATTTTATTCTCTTTTGTTCTGGCTGTGCTGATACCGCGCAATACATCATGATCGCCATAGATACGGATGGTGTAGTTTGTGAGCGGACGTAATCCGGTAAGAGTTGCCTGTCCGGCCGATATCTCTTCTGTAGTCAGCTCATGTGAAGCAGCTTCTTCTTCGTTATCAGCCTGATAAGTCAGATAAGTAACATTCTTTTCGTTGGCGGTCCATGTTGCCGTAATGGCACTTCCGGTTATGTTCTGGTCTTCTATATTCAATATCTGTTCGGTTGTGGTTTTAGCTACTCCGTATATTGAACTTTCATTGTAGATATAGAACGTATATTCCGTTCCCAGTTCCAGGCCTTCTACCGTTACCTGTGACGCATCGAGGTCTGTTTCGGTTAAGGCTACTTTCACGGCTTCACTTTCACCGGCTTTGACATAACCGTAATGAGTCATTATACGACCGTTTGAGTTCCAGTGCAAAGTGACATTACCTCCTACGATATCTTCTTCATTGATGGCGCTCATAATCTGTTCTGTGGTAGCTTCTGTCATACCGCGCAGGTCTTCGTCATTGTAAATGTAGATAACGTAGTGTGTACCTGCCTGCAAATCTGTAAGCAGAGCTGTGCCTGCAGTCTTTTCTTCTTCGGTAAGGTCATGTGTAACCGTTTGTGTGGTTACATCGTCTCCCGCAGAAACTTGATATTCATATACCAGGTGAGTTACCGGTAATCCGGATGAGGTATCCCATGCAACCTGAATGGTGGTGCCGGTGATGCCGTTGTCGTCAACGCCGTTTTCCAGAATATTTTCTTCTGTTGTTTCAAAGCTGCCGTCTTTATAGCTCCAAGCGGATTGCAGATTGCCTCCATAAGCCTTGACACGGATGTAATATTCGGTTTCTTTGGTCAGTCCCTTGATTACTGCCGGGGTACTGGTTATGGATTTGTCTTCACCGAAAACGATGGAGTTTGTTCCGGTTCCTTGAGCAATGTCATCGCTCAAAGGTTCGGTACTTACTTCTATTACGTAGTATTCTGCTCCCTGAGAGGCCGTCCAGCTTACAGAAGCCGTTTGTGCCGAAGGAGTGACTGTTATGTTGCTTACGCGGAACAGGGCAGCTTTCGATGCATCCGTTTCCCAATCGTTGCCGTCGGTGCAGGCTGCGCAAACAATCAGTCCGCATAATAATGCGGCAAGTGTTTTCATTATATTATTCAGTTGTTTCATAATTGTGCGTCTTGTTAGTTGGAATATCCGTATGAATTAGACAATACACCGTTAGAGGCAGAAATCGTGGTCGAAGCGATAGGCAGCAGATAACGGTTCTTTACGGAAACGGCATCTTTGCTTCCGGTAAGGCTGTTGCCTACCAGTCCGCTTGAAATAGAAGGCAGATTGGTATTCATCTGCGTATCATCTACCTTTCCCCAGCTGGAACGGCTACCCTGATAATTGCTGGCAGACATTCCTTCAGGAATACCGTAATAGGTAATGCTGCTTGCGTCAATCTTGGTTTTTGCGTCATCACTGTAGTTGAAATAGAGCGTACTCTGGTACGTACCGTCGTTAACCTGTGATACATATGTCTGTTTGAATTCGATAATCTTGTCTACCAGCAGATTCCAGCGGATAAGGTCGTATTTGCGGAAACCTTCTCCGGCCAGTTCCCATGCATTTTCATCAACAATAGCCTCAAAGAAATCTTCTTTGCTTCTTGTTATCGTATTCAGATAAGTCTCTTCCGTTTCAGGATTCTCAAAAGAACGGTTGTGTACTTCGGCCAGTGCTTCCTGAGCTGTGATACCGGCATCGTTGGTATAGCTGCCGGTCGGTCCGGCCAGTTCGTTCATTACCTCGGCATACATCAGCAATACTTGCGGATAACGCATGCGTACTACATTGATACCGCTCATCCATTTGGAATCCGGGTCGTAGGTTGCAACCAGGTTGGCCAGTTCGTTGTCGAATTTACGGACATCCCATTTTCCCACATAGATGGCGAAAGGAGAATTGCCGAGCAACTGCTCTTTCGCCACTCCGTCAGTTTGGCGGATATCAAAGTTAGCACAGGTAATGTCTCTGCGCTGGTCACCCTTGTGGAAAGAATAGAGGTAAGGAGCGGTCAGTTTCATTTTTCCGCTGGAATTGTGGCCATAAGAAGTATTTCCGTTCATACGTACGCCAACCGTATAGCCTAACTCACCGGTAGCTCCCATACCCATTGGAATTTCGAAGATATTTTCGTGATAGGTATTGTCGAGTGTACGCTGGTTGATCAACAGCCATTGGTTTTCTACCGACGGATTGAGCTGATGCGTATTGTTGGTGATGATTGCAGAAAGGTGGAGCAGTGCCAGTTCATACATCTGCTTGCGGGTTGCATCATCACATCTTTGGGTAGGATATACGGCATCGCTGTATTCGGCTGTAACATATCCTTCCTTGGCTTTTTCACGGATCATCCATCCAGAGCGTGTAAGGGCAATGTTGGCCAATAAGGCATGAGCATATCCCTTGGTTACGCGTTCGGTTGTATAATCGGATACCTGACCGGCCCACGGCAATAATTCTATAGCCTCTTCGAGGTCGGTAATCAGTCTGTCCATAATCTCATCGCGGTCGGTCTTGCTTAAATAAACGTTGCTCAGGTCTGATTGTGAAGGTTCCATTTTCATGGGTACATCACCGAAGATACGGATTAAGTCGAAATAAATCATGGCACGGATAGTCAGTGCTTCGCCCTTGTAGCGGAGCATGGTCGTGCGGTTTTCATTACCTTCGGCAATGAGCGGACTTTTTTCTATTCCGTCAATAGCCAGATTGGCGTTTTCGATAATTCCGTACATGGCATCCCACATTTTGGCAATGTCGCTCCATCCCGGGCTTACATTGTAATTCATGGCACCGCGGTTGTGTGCCGTATTCTGCGTGTCACTGCCCAGACCGTCTACCAGTTCGCAGTCGGAGTTCAGTCCCCATATGATGGGAAGGTATTGTGAATAGGTCTCATCCTGAGCCATGTCACCATACAATTTGTTGATGGCGAAACCTGTGTAGGCCACAGATTCGAAAACACTGTTTTGCGGCAGTTCTGATGGAGCCGTCTGGTCTAGGAAGTCTGAACAGGACGTTGTGCTGAGAATACCGATGGCCAGACAAAATGTTTTGATTATATGTTTCATTGTTATTGTAGTCTTTAAATATTAGAATGTTACATTAATACCACCTACGAAAGAACGGCTTTTCGGATAAGCCGCATAATCTACTCCGGGAGTCATGAGATTGCGTTTGCTGCTGGTATCTACTTCCGGGTCGGTTCCCGAGTAATTGGTGAATACCCAGAGATTGTATCCGGTAAAGTAAATACGGACGTTTTCCATAAACCATTTCTTTATCCAGGTCTTGGGCAGGGTATATCCCACGGTGATATTGTTCAGACGTAAGAAAGAAGCGTCTTCTACTGCATAGTCAATGAGCTGCATGGTTGTAACTCCTGCCGGATTCCATATGTTGGCATTGGCATTCAGTTCATTCAAACGGTTTATCAGGCCCTGTTCGCCTCCGTATTGTTCTATGGTTGTACTGCTGTTTATTTTTCCCAGATTCAATCCGTTTTCGGGGTCAATCCATGTGTAGCGGTTAGAGAGCTTGAAATCTTCGTTCAAGTTGTATGCTCCGCTTGAGCCCGCATTGAAGGAAGTGGCCAGTTTGGTTCCGTTTATCAGCTTGTTGCCGATAGAATAGTTCATGAATACCGAAAAGTCAAAGTTTCCTGCGTGTCCGTCAAAGCCGAATCCGCCAACTACCGGTGCGATGGTATTGCCCAGTTTCTGTTTGACAGGATTACCGTTTTCGTCACATTCCACTTTCAGTCCACCGGGATAATAAGAACCTCCGGTCAGTGCGGCACTGTTGTCTTTTACTCCGTCTTTAAGAGTCCATGTGCGGCCGTCGTCAGCCAGAATCAGTTCACCGGCAGGATTGGTTACAGGGTCGTAAGCTGTATAGAATCCGTTGGTCTTGTAACCCCAGATTTCTCCCAGGCTACCACCTTCATGAATGTAGAAGTCTTCATATTGTGAAATGATTGAGCCTCCCCAGTTACTGTTCTGCCATGAATTCTGGTTGTTGAGCTTGTCGATGTTGTTTTTATTGTATGCAATATTGAAGTTGAAGTTGATTCCAAACTTTTTGGTATCGGCCAGAATGGCTTTTAAGGTCAGTTCAACACCCTTGTTTGAAGTCTGTCCGAAGTTCTGGTACTGATAATTGTAACCGGACATGGAAGGAACTTCGGTACGCATCAGCAAGTCGCGTGTCGTATTCCAGTAAAAATCCAAAGTTCCTGAAATGCGGTTACCCCAGAAGCCATAATCAATACCGAAGTTACGGGTTATGGTAGTTTCCCATTTCAAGTCAGGATTGTATAAATAGGTTCCATGCTCTAACATTGCAGTGCGGTCTTCTCCGAAATAAGGATATTTTCCGGATGTGCCGGATATGGTATAAGTTGTGGAAATCAGTCCGGAACTGATACGGTTGTTACCGGCAGTACCGTAGCTTAAACGGAGTTTCAGGGATGAAAGCCAGTTTGCAGTGCTTTGCATGAACGGTTCGTCAGAGATGCGCCATGCGAAGGCAGCTGACGGGAAGAATCCCCAACGGTTATTTTCTGCGAATTTGCTGGAACCGTCGGCACGTGCTGTTACGGTAAACAGGTATTTATCCTTTAAGGTATAATTGACACGTCCGAAGAATGACAACATTGTCTCTTTGGCGGCAATATCAGACTCGGCAGCATACAGTTCGCCTGTACCGATTTGTGCCAGAACTTCGCTGGGCTCCATTTGTGAAGGGAAGTTCACGTAGGTATTTGTCACGGCTTTCTCCTGGCTGCTGCTTACTTCATGTCCTAAAAGGATATTGAGGCGGTCACGTCCGTTGAAAAGCTTTTTGTTGTCATAAGTAATGGTGTTGGCATTGCGCCAGTTGCGTGTATCATCACTGATGATGGCTGCCTGCGGTTGTCCGTTGTATGCCAGATTGGAGTTTCGCGTAGCGTCAGAACCCCATGCCTGGTTGGTATCGTCCATGCGCCATCCGTAACCGAATTCAGAACGTATGGTGATGTTCTTGAAAGGTTTCCAGTTTACGCCAATGTTATAGTTCTGTCGGAATGAACGTTTTTGCTTGTATGTAGCCAGCAAACGCTCCAGTGGTGTTGCTGTCTGTGCAGAGCTGCCTTCGTCGGTATCATCGCTGTTGTCGTCGGAAGCGTTCAGGTATTGTACGGGACGGAAGCGTACGGCATTTGTCACGATAGAGTTGGTAGCGTTTGATTCGTTGGTATCAGAACCGCTGCCCAGACCATCGGTTACAGCATTGCTTAAACGTGCCTGGAAATCTATTGAAATCCACTTGTTCAGTTCCGTATTGATTTTTGCGTTGATGTTGTCTTTGCGGTAGCCTGAACCCAGCATGATGCTTTCTTCATCATTGTGTGAGTAGTTGATGTTGTATTTCAGCTGTTTGGTTCCTCCGCTTATGTTGACGTTGTATTGCAACTGATTGCCGGTACGGCCGAAAATCTCATCCTGATAATCTGTTCCTGCGATGGATTTGTAAATGTCGAAGTCTTCAAAAACGCCGAAGTTGCCTTCGCCGTTAACTTCATAATTGTAGTATACAAAGTCGTACGGACTGAGTACTTTGGTGAGCTTTGTTGCCTGCTTGAACGCATAAGATGCTCCGAAGTCTACCTTTGTCTTTCCCTCAGTGCCGCTTTTTGTGGTAATTATCACTACACCGTTGGCACCGCGTGCACCGTATATGGCAGTAGAAGAAGCGTCTTTCAGCACGTCTACCGATTCGATTTCGCTTGGTGATATGTCACCGATGCTTGAAACGGGAAATCCGTCGACGATATAAAGCGGTGAGTTGTCCTGTGAAAGTGAACCTCCACCACGGATGCGTATGTTCACGTCTCCGTCAGGCGAGCCGTCGGTAGTGGTTACGCTGACACCGGCCAGTTTTCCGGTCAACGCTTCAGATACACTGGTTACCGGTACGGCAGCCAGGTCTTCTCCCTTTACGGATGCGACCGAACCGGTCAGGTCACGTTTGTTTACGGTTCCATAACCGATGACCACAACTTCATCCAGTACTTTGGTATCTTCATTCATGATAACGTCGAGGTGCTTTTGACCATTCACCTTGACTTCTTTGGTTACATAACCCACATACGTAAAAACCAGGACGGCAGACTTGTCAACGGATGGTAATGAAAAATTACCGTCAAAGTCTGTTATCACACCCGTCTTTGTTCCTTTTACCAGTACACTTACGCCGATCATGGGTTCGCCGTTCGTGTCTTTCACAGTACCCTGTATCTTGTCTTGCGCATAAGACATCATACAAAGCATGCTCATCAAGAGCCATGAGACAAACTTTAGTTTTTTCTGATGCATAAAAATATTAAATTAAGAGATTTTTTCTTAGTGGACCTTAGAGTTATCAAAAGGGCGCGGCAAATATAAGGTAAGTGCGCGCATAAAAAAACAGGCGGATTCTGATTGGCGAAAAAGTGCTAACTTTTGCACATTTTGTCTTTATGATTAATCTCTGTACCTTGTCTGTCAGGCAGAAAGATGTACTGAACATGAGGTGAAGTGAACAGTTTCTGCGTATCTATAGGCCGGGAGTTCTTGTTTATTCCGAAGATATCTGTGTCAGTGCGGATGCCAGTGTATTGAAGGCGGGAGCCGTTTTTATTCTTCAAAGACCAGGCTTGAATCTTTAAGAGACGGCCTGCATGTTTTTTGCATCGGGCGATGCAGCGTTGTGCATGCCGCGATGCAGCGTTGTGCACCGGGCGGTGCAGTGTTGTGCATGCCGCGATGCAAAGTTGTGCATCGGGCGGTGCACTAAATATTTCCGGTGATACTTCTCTGTTTTCTCCTTTGGTATTCGGTTTGTCAATGTAAGAAAATTTACTGATTTCGCTTGTCCTTGTATTCCGTAGGACTCATACCTGTTTTTTTCTTGAAGCACCGGCCAAAATAGTTGGGGTCTCCGAATCCGGTCATGTAGGCTATCTGTGCCACAGTGTATGAGTCGTCGTCCATAAGCTGCAGTGCGCGTTTCAATCTTATTTCGCGTATGAACTCTACAGGCGTAAGTCCCGTAATGCTTTTCAGTTTGCGGTAGAATACGGTTCTGCTGAGGCAGAGATGCTCTGCAAAGTCTTCAATCTTAATGTCGGGGTTGGCTATATTCTGCTCAAGGAATCCGATAACCTGATGTATGAATTGCTCATCGAGCGAAACCAGTGACGGCTTGGAAGGTTCATACTCGGTTTTGCCGTTTGCGGCGGCCTTTTCTTCCGTATTGTTGCCGGCTGATGCCTGCAGACGTGCCATGTATATTTCCTGCAACTGCTTTTGGCGTCGTAGGAGTGAGGCTATGCGCGTTTTCAGGTATGTGGCACTGAATGGTTTGGTAATATAATCGTCGATACCTTCTTCGAGACTGGCTATGCGGTCATCGAGCGATGCCTTTGCAGAAAGGACAATGATAGGGATATGGCAAACATTGATGTCCAGTTTCAGTTGCCTTACCATTTCGAGTCCGTCCATAACGGGCATCATCACATCGGTAATGATGAGGTCGGGGATAGACGAACGCGCTTTTTCAACTCCTTCACGGCCGTTGACAGCTTCGATAACCTGATATTGTTCAGACAATATGTTGTTCAGAAACTGCCGTAACTCATTGTTGTCTTCTACTACCAGTATTGTGAGGCGTTCCTTATTTTCGTCTGTAGCGGGAGGCAATGTATTCTTTTTGTTTTCCGGGGTGGAATTGTCTGATACATTTGAAGAACCGTCATTTAATATGAACTCGGCATTCTTGTCCTCGTCGTATACAGAACGTTTTAACGGCAGGTATACAGTAAAACAGCTTCCTTTGCCCGGAGTGCTTTTGAGTTGTATGGAGCCGTGCATCAATCCTGTCATTTCTTTAACCAGAGAAAGTCCGATGCCCGAAGACGGCTTCCAGAAATCGGTATCTTTTCTTGGGATATTTTCAAAGCGTTTGAAAATCCGTTCCTGTTTGGACGGTTCTATGCCGATACCTTCATCCTTTACGCTTACCTCGGCATAATTCCCGGTTGTACGTACTTCTACGCTTATGCTTTTGCCGGCAGGGGTGTACTTGAATGCGTTTGATATGAGATTGAAGAAAATCTTGTCAGCCTTGTCGCGGTCAAGCCATATGGAGAGCTCCGGAAGTTCACTTCGAAGCTGGAACGAAATGTTCTGTTCGGTAGCGAGCGACTGGAAATTGGTCATGAGCTGTCTGAGGAAACCAATCAGTTCTACTTTCTCCACTACGACTTTCATTTTCTGGTTCTGTATTTTACGGAAATCCAGAATTTGAGTCATCAGGCGCAGCATCCTGACCACATTGTTGTGTGCCAGCATCAGGTTCTCACGTGACTTCTGTGACAGGGTCCGGTCTTGAAGAACTTCGTCAACCGGTCCGGAAATGAGTGTAAGCGGGGTGCGCAGTTCGTGCGAGATATCCGTAAAGAATCGCAGCTTGATGTCGGCAAGCTGTTGCTCCATGTCAATGCGGTGACGCAAACGGTATATATAAAACAGAACCAGCATGATAACGGCTGCCAGTATTATCAGTAACATGGCATAAAGCAATTTGGCCCAAATCGTCTCTCCAAAGGTTGGTTTGACAACCAGTTTCAGGCTTCTGACATTGTCCATCCAGATTCCGTTGTTGTTGGTCGACTTTATTTCGAGCGTGTAAGTACCCACAGGCAGCTTCATGTAAGCGGCCGCACGGGTTTTGCCTACGTTGTTCCAGTCTTTTTCCAGTCCTCGCAGGCGGTAGGCATACTGTATGTCTTGTGAGCCTACCATATCAATGGCAACAAACGAGAATATAATGTTGCGCTGTGATGGAGAAAGAGTTATCTGTGATATCTTGTTCGGATTGTCTTTCAGCAGATTGCCTTGTATACGTATGTCATTGAACAGTATTGTGGGAACATAGTTGTCTACCTTCATCTTTTCCGGGTTGATTTCGAGAACTCCCTGATTGGTTCCTATAAGTACCCGTTGTCGGGATATGGACAAGGGGATGGCTTCGGAGAATTTTATTTGAGACCGGAAGGTGTTGCTGTTATAGTTTATGAACAGTCTGGAGTGGGGGTCGTATTTAGAAAGCATATTCTCAAAGATAATCCACAGATTGCCGTCATTATCCTCAAACATGGAATGTACCAGATTGGAAGGTAATCCTTTCATCTGCTCAAAATGGATGGAGTCGCTTAATAAATTATCTGATACAACGCGATTGACACCTCCGGTAAAGGTCGATACATAGATTTCCCCCTTGCTGTTTCGGAAGATGTGCATGACGTCATTGCCATTTAAGGAATGTGCTTCGTTGGCCTGGCGCTGGTTGCGATAGAAACGAATGTCGGCAGGATTCTCAAAACGGGTTGAAAGTGAGATAAGTCCTTCCTGAGTACCGACAAGTAAAATATCATCGGGAGTTGTTGTGATAAAGCGTACCTTTAGTCCGGTGTCGGGATATGTTTTTTTCCAGTCGTTGCCACTATGGATAAAGCGTGCGTGTCCGTCCTGCCACGTCAGCAGGTTGAGGCCACCTTCAAAAGTTCCTATCCAGATTCGGCCCTGACGGTCTTCGTGCAGGGAATAGACCTGGTCACTTCCCAGACTGTATGGCTCTTTTGACTTATGCCGGTATTGGGTTACTTTAAACCGGTCGGCAGATACAGGTTCCAGGCAATAGAGTCCCTTTCCCTTTGTTCCTACCCAGATATTTCCTCTTTTATCCTGAAGAATGGCATAGGCTCCGGATGAAAACTTGCATTTCTTCGAAGTAATTTCTCCGTTGGCAGAGAGGTATCGGGGCGTTTTTTCCTTTTGGTCGTATACATATATGATACCCGACTGTGAGCCTATCCAGGTTCGTTGCATCTTATCCTGCAGAAAAGCTCTGGTATCCATGTTCTTTTCATGCATCTGCAGATTATAGAAATGCGGCAGACAAGACAGCTTTGTTACACCACTGTGTGATGCAAACCAGAGATTTCCTTGCCGGTCGAATGTATAGAAACGGATATATGGGGCAAAGTTGGAATTCGGATCGTTCGGATTCTGCAGGTAAAGCTTGAATTCATCGTCCGCTTCGTCGTAATAACACATGGAACCGACGGAAGGGATGACCCAGAGAGTTGAATTCTTGTCTTCGAAAATAACACAACGCCCTTTTCGCTGATCGGTTGTATGTGGAAAATCCGGAAGCCGGTAATCCTTTCGTTCCAAAGTATACAGATTGATGCACAGCATGTGTGAGTCGGCTGTCAATACCCAACATTCTTTGTCGTTATAATGTAAGGCTATAAAATCGTCTGATGAGCCCGGAGACGAATATCGGGTGAACGATTTCCCTTTGATGGAGTACAGCCAGAAACCCTGTTTGCTTGTCAATCCCAGATAGCCATTGGGCAGTCCTGCTACAGAATTCAGATTCTTGCATTCGGCAGGCAGTTTCCGGCATTCAGTCTTGTCGGTATTCTTATCGTAAATAACCATGCATCCGTCATCGGAAAAGAGAAAGATGTTATTGCTTTTTTCTTTGAAGAAGCGGAAACTTTTTTCGTATTCCAGATGCTTCTTGCCAATGATTGTTACGCCATTATTGGTAAGAACCCATTCGTTCCCTTCTTTGTCTAAGGAAACATTATAAATGATTTCTCCCTTGAGTGTATTGTTGGAAGTGCTGTATAGCCTTATTCCATCTTCTTCAGTATAATGTGATTCGTCTACTCTGAAGTTGAGTCCGTCACGTCCTATAAGCCAGGTTACCCCATTGCGCAGCGTATAAAGCCGTTCTATGTATATCGTTTCTTTCAGTTTCTGTTCGGCCTTGGCCAGCATGTCAATAAAGGTACGTGTCTTCTTGTTGAATAAATATATGCGTCCGTCATAGGTTCTGCACCATATGTCGTCAGACGAGGTAGGTGATATGATGGTAATGCGATTGGTTGTCAGAGCCTTTCCGCCTTCGGCCGACATGTTGTAATTGGTAAAGGAATATCCGTCATAACAGTCCAGACCGTTCCATGTGCACATCCATAATAATCCGTCGTTATCCTGGAACAGGCGTTGTACCAGACTTTGTGACAAACCGTCGTTTGTATTGTATGTCTGTATTTTGCATATGGGTTGTGCCTGTATGCTCCAATGCAAACATTGGAATATGAACAGCAGTAACAGATGTCTCATTTTTATTTTTATACTTCTTTTCAAGTACATGCCAATAAATAGAAGTTTATCCCTAACAGGTTGATAAGTAAAGTCTTTCCTTTGTGTTATGCTTTATTAATCATACAATGTAAGGAATGCTTCAATCCTTATTTGTAAACATTAATTTTGAAAAACTTTATAAAGATAGTAATTCGTCTGAAATAATAAATAAGGTTTTTGGAAAAAATAAGTATCTTATTCAAATGTAAAAGAATGATATTCAGTGAAGAATCGGTGTATGACTTTCAGTATATGCATATGTATTTTGTTCGGATTATCATTAATACCGTTATAAAAGCCGGTGGAATTGTTTGTTGCAAGATATTCCGATAAAAAAGCAAAAGACCAGACAGTGATTTTGAAAACTGTCTGATCTTTTGTTTTGTGGACCTGGAGGGAGTCGAACCCTCGTCCAAACGAGGAAACCATATGCTTTCTACATGCTTATCTCAGCCTTCGGTTTTCGTGCATAAGCAAGACCTGAGCCACCCACTTATGCCTTATCCTCTAAAATTTCATCAAGACCGCGAGGAAAGATCCTGACTATCCCCGATATAACTGCACCACTATGCCAGAACGCTTCGGAGCAACAGCTTCTGAGTGATGTCTCGTTTCCGCACCTTGTGCAGAAATAAAGTTAATCTACTGTTCTTCGATTAAGCAGCGAGAGCGTAGTTGTTTTCGCCAGATAATTGTTTGGTAACTGTGATTATAGTGCAAATCACCGACGCACTGCATGCTTACATACCATTTCTGCCCGCTGTCAAATCCAAACAAGCCCAAATAATATAGCCCTTTTCCTCTGAAAAGGGCTACAAATATAGATGGTTATGAAATAATATCCAAAAATTAGGCCGATTTTTTATTTGGCAAAGCTTACGGCACGTGTTTCACGAATAACTGTAATCTTCACCTGACCCGGATAAGTCATTTCATCCTGAATCTTCTTGGCAATTTCGGTAGAGAGTTGTTCAGTCTGCTTGTCGTCAATCTTGTCTGCGCCGACGATTACACGAAGTTCACGTCCTGCCTGAATTGCATAGGTCTTGGTTACACCCGGATAAGAAAGAGCCAGTTGCTCCAGGTCATTCAGACGCTTGATATATGCTTCTACAATCTCTCTGCGTGCACCCGGACGTGCTCCGGAAATAGCATCGCAAACCTGTACGATAGGAGCGATAAGCGTTTCCATTTCTGCTTCATCGTGGTGAGCTCCGATAGCGTTGCAGATATCAGCTTTTTCCTTGTATTTTTCAGCAAGTTTCTGTCCCAGCAGTGCGTGTGGCAATTCCGGTTCTTCATCGGGCACTTTTCCTATATCGTGCAACAGACCGGCTCTCTTGGCCTTTTTCGGATTCAGTCCAAGTTCAGAAGCCATGATGGCACATAAGTTGGCTGTTTCACGGGCATGCTGAAGCAGGTTCTGTCCGTAACTTGAGCGGTATTTCATTTTTCCGATAAGTCGGATAAGTTCCGGATGCAAACCATGAATACCAAGATCTATGGTGGTACGCTTTCCGGTTTCTACAATCTCGTCTTCTACCTGTTTGCGAACTTTGGCAACAACCTCTTCGATGCGTGCCGGGTGGATACGTCCGTCAGTAACCAGCTGGTGAAGAGCCAAACGGGCGATTTCGCGGCGCACGGGGTCAAAGGCAGAAAGTACGATAGCTTCCGGAGTGTCATCAACAACGATTTCTACACCGGTTGCAGCTTCGAGTGCGCGGATGTTACGTCCTTCGCGTCCGATGATTCGTCCTTTTACCTCATCCGAGTCGATGTGGAATACAGTAACAGAGTTTTCAATAGCCGTTTCGGTAGCAACTCGCTGTATGGTTTGAACAACGATGCGTTTAGCTTCTTTGTTAGCTGTCATTTTTGCATCGTCCATTATGTCGTTGATATAAGACTGAGCCTGTGTCTTGGCTTCCTCTTTCAAAGACTCAATAAGCTTCTCTTTTGCCTCTTCAGCCGAAAGTCCGCTCAAAGCCTCGAGTTTTTCTCTTTCCTGTGACTGCAGTTTGTCCAGTTCTTCCTTTTTCTTGTCAATAACTACAAGCTGTGCTTCCAGATTTTCCTTGATAGCCTCAGCTTCATTGCGCTTGCGCTGAACTTCTTCCTGGCGTTGATTCAAGACAAGTTCTCTTTGTTTCAGCTTGTTTTCTGCCTGTTGGATACGTTGATTGCGCTGCGCAACCTCTTTTTCCAAATCAGCCTTTTTGTTAAGGAACTTTTCTTTTACTTCCAGCAGCTTGTTTTTCTTGATAACTTCAGCTTCTGTTTCAGCCTCTTTCAGAATGCTGTTATACTTTGATTTCATTACGTATCTGAAAACCGTATATCCAGCAATGAGTCCTATGACAAGAGCAATTAATGATGTTACTATAGTTAAACCCATTTTATTTATAATTTTATAATAAAAAAATGCACTACTTGTTTCAGAAGAACACTTCTCTTCTGAATACCAAGTAGTGCGCGAATATCTTTATTCAAAAAAATGTATACCTCAAATACCCTCTTTTTGTTCTTCTTTTTGAAAGAGCTCTTCCATTTCTTTGGTAAGCTGTTCCAATTTGTCCTTATAGGGCTGTGTATCGTTTCGGTATTCGGAGTTGACAACTTTAAAAGCAAAGTCAAAAGCTACCATTCTTAAATGGTCAAGCATGGCACCCTCCGGTCTTCTTTCGCGATACATATTTAATTTGTCATTTATCTCTTTTGCAGCCTTTCTATACAACTCTTCATCTTTCCGATTGATGGTCATTGAGTAGATGCTGTCCGCAATCGACAAATGAATCCTCATTTTTTCGTTATTATCCATCATACATCCGTTTTATCCATTTAATAAAGCGATGCATTTATCGATTTCACGCACCAGTTTGGCTAATCGCTGTTTGGTATCTTTCGATTCGTTATCGTTGATACTGATTATTCTGGCGGCTTTTAGGTCTTTGTAATTTATTTCGGCCTGTCGGCAACGTTCTTCCAACTCTTTTATTTTTTCATCCTTTTGGAGCAGTTCCCGAGTCAAAATGTCGTTTTTTTGTTTTATCTGCTCATAAAGATAAAGCAAATGACGAAATCTTGCTTCAAAAATGCTGAGTTGTCTGTTGTCTTCTTCCGTCATATTATACAAATCCTACACAAATATAGCTTTTCTTTACGAATAGCAAAAGTTTTTTTGTTTTATTTTATGAAAAACTATTCTCAATCTTCGTTTTTTGGTTTCGGCTCTTTTTTGGCCAGAATAACGATATTATATACGTATTCGGTCATCCATTCACCGGAATAACCCAATGTATGCTGATATTTGCGTATGTTGCTGCATGTCTTTCTTACGGCATCATCTTTCCAGTCCGTACGGGTCAGTACATCATTAACGGTTTTTGCAGTCAGTTGGTAAAGAGTCTTTTTGAAGATGTTCGGAATACGGAATTTCCATTTCATCAGGTTACCCATTAACACCATTAAATCCTGGCTGAATCCCTGAAACATGAATAAATAGTTTTTTATATCATTGATGCTGCGGCAGTTCTTTTTGATAGACATGTCCACTTCCTTGAAGAAGTTATCGCTCATGCCGTATATCTCCTTCAGCATCTTTTTGCAGCGGCTTTTCTCGGCGATACCCAGCTTGTTGTTTTGTGTAGCTATTTTTAAAGAGCGTTTGAATGCTGCCATATCCGGAAGGAATGCCAGGTTTGTTATGCCCAGGTTGCATGCCATCACTGACTGATAATATACTCGTATCAGTGTCATGAAGTCTTCCATTCCTCCTACATTCTCTTTTTCTTTTTTGGTAAATATGCTAAATAATCCCATTTTTTTATTGATTTTAAATTTATAGATTTGTTCAATCTCGCAAAAGTAAAGTATTCTGTCTAAATAGGCAATTTTTTATGTTACTAAATTCTGTTGTTTTGCCAGAAACAGCTTATCTTTGTTATGAAAATAATCTAATATCCAATGAAAACGAATAACTTGTTAATCTATTTGGCATTTGTAGCCTTTCTTTTTCCTTACATGGGATTTGCTGAAGACGGACCGCGTATTTCCGTATTGTTGAATAAGGGATGGGAATACAAACCTATCCGGATAACAGATAAAAATATACCTTATACGCAGGTGACAATACCTCATACATGGAATGCGTCTTATCTGAAGGGTACTACCGATTATAACCGTGAAACAATGGTATACCGCCGTGACCTGGAACTGCCTTTGCAAACAGCAGGAAAACGTTTCTTTCTTTATTTTGAAGGTGTGAATTCCGTTGCGGATGTTTTTATCAACCATCGTACGGTAGGACAGCACCGTGGCGGATATACGGCCTTTTGTCTTGAGATAACGGATTTTGTTCAGGGAGGAAAAAACTTGCTGGAAGTATGGGCCAGCAATGCTTTCCGCACGGATGTGCTTCCTATCAGTGGCGATTTTAATGTGTATGGCGGAATCCACCGTCCGTGTCATCTGATAGTGACAGACGAGAACTGTATATCACCTTTGTTTTATGCCTCTCCCGGAGTATTGATTCATCAGGACAGCGTTACCGACAATAAGGCTGAATTTACCGTTGAAACGATATTGTCTCTGCGAAAGCCGTCGGCAGAACTGTCTGTCAAGACAACCGTATTTGATGCCAAAGGAAAAATTGTGGCAGAGAAGAGTGGTGCAGTTACTGAAGAACACGTAAAACACGCCTTGCAGATAGACAATCCGATATTGTGGAACGGAAAAGACAATCCATATTTATACAGCGTCAGGGTCGAGTTGTTTGAAGACGGAAAACTGATAGACTGCGTAAAACAGGAAACTGGTTTTCGTTACTATACCGTTGATGCCGACAAAGGATTCTTTTTGAACGGAAAACCTTTGAGTCTGTATGGCTTCTGCCGTCATGAGGACTTTGCCGGAAAAGGAAGTGCCTTGTCTGATACGGAATATGCAAGAGATATGGAGTTGATTAACGAAGTGGGAGCAACGGCCATGCGTCTGGCACACTATCCGCATGGAGAAAAAATGTATGATTTGTGTGATAAAAACGGTATTATACTGTGGACAGAGATTCCGATGTGCGGACCGGGCGGCTATGATTATACGGGATATCTGCACAATCAGGGATTTGAGGAAAATGCCCGTCAGGTGACCAGAGAACTGGTTTATCAGAAGTACAATCATCCGTCTGTCTGTTTTTGGGGTATCTTTAATGAACTGCTGATATCCGATGGAGTAAGATTCCAGGAGTACGACAATCCGGTAGCCTTTGTGAAAGAAATAAATGCATTGTTCAAGGAGCTGGACCCTTCCCGTCTGACGGTCTTTGCCACCTGCGTGGACCAGAGTCATTATCTGGGATGTGCCGATCTGGTAGCATGGAATAAATATTTCAGTTGGAAAGATTCCTATAAACAGGCCTCCGACTTTTTTGATGAGGCACGTGCCACCTCAAAAGGTTATCCTGTAGGAGTATCGGAATATGGTGCTGCCGGCAGTGTGAATCATCATGCATGTATCATAGACGGAAGTGTAGAGCTTACGAGCCGTATGCATCCGGAGGAGTATCAGGCTGTTTGTCATGAAGGATACTGGAAAGCATTCACGGAACGTCCTTTCCTGTGGGCTAAGTTGATATGGCAGTTCTCTGATATGCAGTCATCCATCCGTAAGGAAGGCGATACGGACGGTATGAACGATAAAGGAGCTGTTTCGTATGACCGTAAAACGAAAAAAGATATCTTCTATTTTTACAAGGCAAACTGGAATCCCGAACCGATGCTATATATAACCAGTCGTCGCTTTACACGGCGTGACAAGGCTGAGACCTGGGTCAAGGTATACAGTAATTTGAAGAAAGCTACATTGTATATTAACGGTGTAAAAATAGGAACGCAGGCAAACGATGGAATGAACCGGATAATATGGCCGAAAATTCTTTTGAATAAAGGAGAAAATCAGATTCGTGTTGAGGGACGGAACGGGAAAAACACCATTGTTGACACTTGTACGTGGTATCTTGAATAAGAGTTTACTAAAATTAATCTTTTTTCTTATTCTGCAGTTGAACTTTTATACTTAATACATGGTCTGCTATACAGATTGATTATTAAGGAGGAATAAACTTATGAAGAAAATTATTTTAGTATTGTTAGCCGTATTTATGTATGGATTTGCGGCAGAAGCACAGCGTCCACAACGTCCTCAACGTGAAAGAATGGACCCGGAAAAGATGGTCGAAATGCGTACGGAACAAATGGTAAAGAAGTACAATCTTTCAGAAGAGCAGGCTTCGAAACTGTTGGCCCTGAACAAGTCACAGGCAGAAAAGATGAAAGCCATGCAACCCAAGCCTCTTCCTAAAGATTCTCTCGATGCGATGAGCAAGGCTGCACGAAAGGAATACAAGAAACAGCAAAAAGCCCAGCGCGAGGAAATGCAGAAAGTCAGAGAACAGAATGAAGCCGACTTTGAGGTTGAGTTGAAGAAAATATTGACTTCAGATCAGTTTGCCCAATACCAGAAAGATGAACAGGCCCGTAAGGAACGGATGGAAAACCGCAGACGAGGCGGTAACATGGGAGGTCCGCGCGGTGGTGACGGATGGGGTCGTGGAGGCGACGACTTTGGAGATGACTTTTAATGATTGATATTGCATATAAAGCTTGTATAAGACAACAGATGTCCTTTCTGCTTCAAGAAAGGACATCTGTTGTCTTTATATATATTCTTACTCCTTTTTTCAGTCCAAGTCTACTACGGTAATGCCGGCGCCGCCAAACTGAACGTGTTCATCCTGAAAATGGCTTACTCCGGGAACAGTTCTCAGGTAGTCACGTATAAGTGTGCGCAAGATTCCGTTTCCTGTACCATGCAGAATACGTACCCGGCTTACTCCCAGAAGAATAGCATCGTCAATGAAGTAAGTTACAGCCTGTATGGCTTCGTCTCCTCTCATGCCTCTGACGTCAATATCCTGTTTAAACTGGAGTTTTTTCTCATATACATTATCTTGCGTCTGAGTGCTTACAAACGATGAACTCTGCATCGTATTGCTTGTTCGCGGAGCTTCGGCTCTTTCCAGACGTTCCAGCTTGACAGTCGTTTTGATAACCCCGAATGTGACTGTTGCATTCTTTCCGCTTATATCCAGCAGCTCACCGACTGAAGTCTGTCCTTTGATACGCACGGTGTCGCCTTTTTGCAAGGGACGCTCTGCTTTTGGGACAGCAGGCACATTGCCGGTCTTCTGTTGCTTCTTGCGTTCCTGCTTTCTCTTTTGCTTTTCGAGGAGCTGTTCCATTTTGCGTGCAATCTTCTCGTCGGTCTGCTTCTTGTCTATCTCCTCTACGTCAGCCTTAAACTCGTTCAGTTCCTGACGTGCATTGCGTGTCTTTTCCTTTTCGGCCTGTGCCTCCTTAATGGTTCGTATCGTGTTTTCGATGCGGGCGTTCGATTCTTCCAGCAGATGACGTGCCTCTTCCTTGGCATTGCGCAGTATTTCCTTGCGGCTCTTGTCCAATTCGTTGAGCTGTGCCTCATACCGTGCAATCGTTTCTTCCATCTGTTTTTCGCGCTTGCGTATATTCTGGCGTTTGCTTTCCCAGTAACGCTTGTCGCGTACGATGTCCTGCAGATATTTGTCGGCGTTGATATATTCGCTTCCCACAATTTCCGAGGCATCGGCAATCACATCTTCCGGAATACCTATCTTTCGTGCAATTTCTACGGCAAACGAGCTGCCCGGGTTACCTATTTGCAATTGGAACAGCGCCTGCATGTGATGACGGTCATACAGCATGGCACCATTAACCACCCCTTCGTGTTCATCGGCAAAGTGCTTCAGATTCTGATAGTGCGTGGTGATAACTCCAAATGCCCGTTTGTTATTGAAACGTTTCAGCACGGCTTCGGCAATGGCACCTCCGATTTGAGGTTCTGTTCCACTACCGAATTCATCAATCAGGATAAGACTCCTTTCATCACAATGCTTCATGGTATTCTTCATGTTCAGCAAGTGTGATGAATAAGTACTCAAATCATTTTCTATACTTTGTTCATCGCCAATATCAATAAATATGCTGCCGAAAATACCCGCATGACTTCTTTCGTGAAGCGGGACAGGCAGTCCGCATTGAAGCATATATTGCAGAAGCCCCACAGTTTTAAGACAAACCGATTTACCTCCGGCATTCGGTCCGGAGATGATAAGCAGTCGCTGTGACTTGTTCAGCTCAATGTCGAGCGGAACCACTTTTTTCTCATGGCGTGCCAGCGAGAGTTGCAACAATGGGTGTACCGCCATCGTCCAGTCTACCACCTGCGTGTTTTCTATTACAGGCTTGATGGCATTGATATTGATGGAGAAACGTGCTTTAGCCCTGATAAAATCTATTTCGGCCAGAAATTCATACGATTGCAGAATTTCCGGTATTTGCGGCCGTACGGTGTTTGAAAACTCTGTCAATATGCGGATTACCTCCCTCCGTTCTTCTCCTTCCAGTTCGCGTATCCGGTTATTGGCTTCCACCACTTCGGCCGGTTCTATAAAGACGGTCTTTCCTGTGGCCGACTCATCATGTACAATACCTTTTATTTTCCGTTTCAGACCCGGAGCCACGGGGATAACCAGACGGCCGTCACGCATGGTAGGAGTGACATCCTTATCTACATATCCTTCCGACTGGGCGTTTCGCAATATGGCGTTCAGGCTGCGCGAAATACCGCTAGTGGTCGATGTTATCTCCCGTCGGATTCGTAACAGTTCGGCCGAAGCATTGTCTTTTATCTTACCGTACTTATCGAGAATACGTTCTATTTGTCCGATGAGTTGTGGAAACACAGCTACGTCTCCGGCCAGATTTTGCAGGGCAGGGTAGGGATATTCACCGCTTTCCTGTTCTTCCCAATGCAGAAAACGTACGATGCTGTGTATGGTTTCGAGTGAGCGTCGCAGGTCGAACACCTCCTGCTCGTCAAGATACAGTCCTTCTACCCGTATGCGGCGCAGCGAGGGGCGTACGTCGAAGAAATATTGATCCGGAAAATTATCTTCTTCCTGAATAATCCGTATGAATTCTGTTGTCTCGTTCAGCAGACGGTTTATTGTTTCAGCATTATCGGTAAATTCCATGCTGTCAACTCGTTCTTCTCCCAATGAGCTTAAACATTGTTCCTTTAATAAAGTACGGATTTGGTCGAATCCTATTTTCTGTTCAAAGTTCTGTGGATATATCATAATGCCAATAATAATCGGTATGTCTTTAATCTAATTGTTGTGTTTGTAGAGTCGGTCTATGTTATCGATTTAAAAATCATGCAAAGTTAGCAGGTTTGTTTTTGTCACACAAATTTTGAGCCTGAACGTTTTCTACGGAGCATTTAAATAATGATTCTGGAGGAAATATTTAGAAAAAGTGTCGATAAATTTGGTAAATTCAATAAGTCGTCATATCTTTGCATCGCTTTTGAAAAGAAGTACTTCTACAAAGGAGTTTTGGAGAGGTGGCAGAGTGGTCGATTGCGGCGGTCTTGAAAACCGTTGTGCTGCGAGGCACCCGGGGTTCGAATCCCTGTCTCTCCGCTGAACGTTACGGACAAAACCGGACAACGAACAGACAAGTCCCACAAATTCAATGATTTGTGGGACTTTTTTTATCCCCTTGTGTCTGCCTTAAAGTACATTTTTTCGCCCCTAAAAGACAAGGTTTCTAACCTAACTCGTACCCCCGACAAACAAAATCAAAAAGGGGGTACAGATAGTCGGAAATTGGCGAACTTCTGTCGGTGTTTGGCGAGCCTGCATAAAACTCATTTTTAAGCATTTACAGTATTTTTGTAACTAAAAAGTGAGTATATGAAATCGACATTCAACATTTGCTTTTACGCAAAGAAAGACAAGCAGAAAGCGGGCGGTGCGTACCCCCTTTTCGCCCGTATCACAGTGGACGGTGTGGCAAGCCGTTTTAATACTAAATTGGACGTGTTGCCTGAAATGTGGGACGGTAAGGCTGGCAAGGCTATCGGACGCACAGCGGAAGCCGGACGTATCAACCGTATGTTAAGCGATATAAACGCATCGCTGAACACCATCTACCACGAAATGCAGCGGCGTGATAATTACGTTACTGCCGAGAAAGTTAAAAACGAGTTTTTGGGACACAGCGAGAACCACGAAACCATCCTTACCTTGTTCCAAAAGCACAATGAGGACGTGAAACAGCTTGTTGGCATATCCAAGACGATAGCGACCTACCGCAAGTATGAGGTTACACGCCGTCACCTTGCGGAGTTTATACAGAGTAAATATAACCTTTCTGATATTTCCATCCGGGAAATAACCCCGATGTTCATTACCGATTTCGAGTTATATTTGCGTACAGCCTGCAAGTGCGGTTACAACACCACCGCCAAGTTCATGCAGTTTTTCAAGCGCATCATCATCATAGCCCGAAACAATGGCATACTGGACAAAGACCCGTTCGCCAGCTATAAAATCCGGCTGGAAAAAGTGGACAGGGGCTATTTGACGGAAGACGAGATAAAAATCATCCTCAAAAAGAAAATGGCTTCCGAGCGTTTGGAACACGTCAGGGACTTGTTCATCTTTTCCTGTTTCTGCGGTCTGGCTTACAGTGATGTTGCCAACCTGCGGCAAGAGAATATCCGAAAGTCATTTGACGGTAATCTGTGGATAATGACGAAGCGGCAAAAGACCAACACGGACGTGAATGTTCCCCTGTTGGATATTCCCAAAATGATATTGAAGAAATACAAAGGCAAGCTGCCGGACGGAAAGATATTACCTATAATCAGCAACCAAAAGCTGAATGCCTACCTGAAAGAGATTGCCGATGTGTGCGGGATTAAAAAGAACCTCACATTCCATCTTGCCCGGCACACGTTCGCCACGACCACCACGCTGGCAAAGGGTGTGCCCATTGAAACCGTCAGCAAGATGCTGGGACATACTAACATTGAAACAACACAAATTTACGCCCGTGCGCCCAGATTGGTCGCTTGATAAATACTTCTGTAGCAAGAAGTTAGGATTGGGTTCAATATAATCCTATCGTCAATCAGCTTATCCGACGGGGAAACCTAACGGGGAGTGTAGCATGCTGATTAAAGCCCTGAGTCTACTAATAGCCAAGTAGCGACTGAAGGGCAAGACGAAACGACATATATAAGGATGAAGCCTTGATTGGTTGAACGATAGTTCGGTGGTACCACATCTTGCAATAGCGGAAGGCTTTTATATACGCTATTTCATAGTACTCTGGCTATTTTGTGCGTTAGTGCAGAGCATTAAGAACCGACTATGACACAGCCGCAATAAGCGGACAAGAACGAAAGTCGCATCCGACAATATGTCACGCTAATAGTTATCAAGTGAAACTAACTGGGGATTGCCTAAGTCAGAACGCCTCAAAGGCTATGAGAGCTGGTCTCTGAATATCTGATATGGCAACGGAGTTCCCATAGTAGTCCGAGCAAGTTAACGGCTTGTACATGGCGAAGGGGAACAGTCCATAACTTTAGTACAAACAAAGGAAAACGTGAGAGACGTATGAGAAATCCCGAGCAAGTATTAAACATTTTAGCTGAACACAGCAACGAGTCAGGTTACAAATACGAACGACTCTATCGTATTCTGTTCAATGAGCAGATGTTCTTAGTCGCATATCAGCGCATTCATGCAAAACCAGGCAATATGACACCCGGTACTGATGGACAGACGGAGGACGGCATGAGCATTGACAAGATACACGCATTAATAGACAGTCTCAAAAGCGAAGTCTATAGGCCTAAACCGGCAAAGAGGGTTTACATACCGAAGAAGAGCGGAAAGTTACGTCCGCTCGGTATCCCTACGTTTGCAGATAAATTAGTGCAAGAGGTAGTGAGAATGGTTCTCGAAGCCATATACGAAGGATATTTTGAACGGACTTCACATGGTTTCAGACTACACAAAAGCTGCCACACGGCACTTAAGAGTCTACAGAATAATTTCAACGGAACAAAGTGGTTCATTGAGGGAGACATAAAAGGTTTCTTTGACAATATCAACCATGGCGTGATGATAGAAATTCTGAGGGAACGCATATCTGACGAACGTTTCCTTCGGTTAATACGTAAATTTCTCAACGCTGGATATTTGGAAGAATGGCACTTCAATAGAACTTATTCGGGTACGCCTCAAGGTGGAATTATCAGTCCAATACTGGCTAATATCTACCTGGACAAGTTCGATAAGTATATGAAGAAGTATGCACAAGATTTCCATAAGGGTAAAGTTAGACACCGCAACAAGGATATCGGCAGACTGAACAATCGAGTTCACTATCTAAAGAAGAGAATGAAGGAGGTGACGGACGTTGATAAATTGGAAGCAATGCGGGAGGAAGTTCGTAATAAGCAACAGCAAATACTGACTATGCCGAGCGGTAACGATATGGATGAGAATTTCCGTAGATTGAATTATGTACGCTACGCTGATGATTTTCTTATAGGGGTCATTGGAAATAAAGCAGAGTGCGAGAAAATCAAGGCGGATGTCACACAATTTATGCAAAAGAAGCTAAAGTTGGAGATGTCGCAAGAAAAGACCTTGATAACCAACGCACAAGACAGTGCAAAATTTCTCGGCTATGAAATATCAGTCCGTAAAGATTACACAACGCAGAAAAATGCAAGAGGAGAAACTCGTAGACATCGTAATGGTAATGTGATACTACACGTATCACGAGAAGTAATAAAGAAGAAGTTACTGAGTCTTGAAGCCATGAATGTGAAAACACAAAATGGCAAAGAAGTGTGGAGGTCTAAAGGTAGAACATACCTGATAGACAATGAGCCACAAGACATAGTAGCACGTTTCAACACAGAAATCAGAGGATTCTACAACTACTACTCCATTGCAAACAATGCATCGGCACTTGGACGTTCATTTGGATGTATCATGAGGTTCAGTATGCTAAAGACATTTGCGCAAAAACTTAACAGTTCCGTCAGAACCATAACAGACAAGTATCGTGAAGATGATAAATTTGTGGTGTGGTATACGGACAAGAAAGGCGAACGCAAACCAAGGGTGTTTTACAATGAGGGCTTCAAGCGTATTACCGACTTGGGAACTCAAAAATGTGATAACTTGCCCTACTTGTTCAACACTCCATCTATGAGTCTGGTCGAAAGACTGACTGCAAATAAGTGTGAGTTGTGCGGAAAAGAAGGAAATGTTGTGTCACACCACGTCAGGAAACTCTCAGATTTAAGAGGCAAAACCGAATGGGAACGTAAAATGCTCAAAATACATAGAAAATCTTTAATCGTCTGTGCAGAATGTCATAACATGATTCATGCGGAGAATAGCTAAAATGCCGTTATGGGCGGAGAGCCGTATACATGGAGACGTGTACGTACGGTTCGGAGGCAGGCTGTCGGAAACCTACCACCGTAAGGTGGCATGGCGCCGACAGCCGAGCCTACAGGTAATCAACCAGAAAAGCGGCAGCGAGATGGAAGCCCTTTCCGACAGGCTGCATGTATCCATGAACGCATTATAGAAAGGAGGACAAATATGAGAACGATAGAAAGACAGCTTAGAGCCAGACAAACGGCGGTGAGTCTGAACGAAAAGGAATTGAGCAGACTGATGAAAGCCACGTTTGACACACCGCGTTTGGAACAGGTGCGTGACCTTTTCATCTTTTCGAGCTTTACAGGCCTGCATTACCAGAACCTGAAATCCCTCCGTAAAGAGAATTTCCACAACAAGTACGGGCAGAAGTGGATTTTCATGGTAAGGGAGCAGACCGACGCTTTCATCCACATTCCCCTGCTGCCTGTCCCACAAATGATATTGGAGAAGTACAAAGTCCGGTTTGCCGGAACGGATGAACTGTTGCCCGTCCCCAGCAACCAACGGCTGAATGTCTATCTGAAAGAGATTGCGGAACTCTGCGGCATCGAAAAGAACATGACCATGTATCTGGCTTACCATACGTTCAAGGATACGATAACGACAAAAAACGGCATATCCACCGGTACGGTATGCCGCATGTTAGGGCGGTTCGACCTGCGCGGCCGCCATGCTTATGTTACCGACCGCATCATCAAGCGCGAAATGGACAGAGTGGCGCGTAACTGCACCCCGTTTGAAAAAATTGCGGCGCAATACATCATGACAACCAATAAATCCGTATATTGTCCCATCAAATAAAAACGATACCCCTATGCTACACAGAGGAAATATCACCATCACCGGGCTGGAGGACATCAACCGTCACCCCACAGTCAGCGTCAAGTTGGAGAACGGCAACGTATGGCTTACTAAGCACGAGCTTGCCCGCCTGTTCGGAGTGTTCATCCAGACGATAGACGCCAATATGCGCTCCATCTTCAAGTCGCGCATCCTGAACGAGAGCGAGGCAACCATCACGGAGAAGCAGGATAAGCGATACGTTACCTACTATAATCTGGAGGCCGTCATCTTCCTCAGCTTCCGCATCAACACCTATTGTACGAAGCTGTTCCGCGAATGGGTGCTCAATTCCCTGTGCGAATACAAACGGCTGAAGGAGAAGCAGCCCGAAGTCCTTGTTGTGTTCAACGCTTCGGACAATCAGACCTTTATCTCGTATAACTAAGCCCCCGAATCCCGCAAAAGCGAGCCTTGTCCATGAAATAAACCGGGCAAGGCTCGTTTTGTATCCTCCAAACCCTTATCTTTGGGCAGAAAAAGCCCCAAAGATGATAGAAGACCTCCACATATCCGTCCCCCTCAATGAAGTACCCGAAGCCCAAGTGGGCAATTACTTCACCCTCTCCCAGATGCCCGGCGAGTTCTTGATAATCCAAAAGCCCGACAACACGTTTTATTTCCTATGCAGCCGGGAGTGCGACATCGTGCGGATATGCGAGTCCTTCGACTGGTACATCGTATCGAAGGACGCTTTCAACGACCGCCTGAGCATCGGCATCGGTCTGGCCGACAAGGAGAGCATCGACGGCGAGGTCTATCGCGTGCAGGACGAGGCCACGCTCTCCCTTTGGCGCGACATCCTCCGCTTCACCTTCGACAGCGATTTCGTGCGCCGGTTCTTCCCCTACAACACCCGTTTCAAGGGCAAGATGCGCATCGACGGCGCACTGTGCTTCTACATTCACGATTATTACCCCACGCGCTGCAAAGGCATCGCTGTGGAAGACCGCAAGACCAGCAATTTGGTTTTCCGCTTCAAGGAAGGACAGCAGGCAGCCCTTGTCGCCAAAATCTTCTCCCTTTGCATCGCCCGTATGCCTTTCTACAAGGAAAAGGCGGCCAATGCCGTGCTTATCCCCATCCCGGCGGCTACCCGCGAGCGCAACGCCGCCCGGTTCGCCCGGTTTTGCAGCCTCCTTTCGCGCCGCCTGAAAATCACCGACGGCTTCCGTGCCACATGGATAAGGGAAGACCGTGAGCAGATGAAAGGCACTCACGGCCTCGGCAAGCTCTCCAACCTTATTTTCCACCCCGTCTATTTTCAAGGACGCGATGTCTTTCTTGTGGATGACATCGTGTCCACCGGCGAGAACTTCACGCAGATGAAGCGCAGGCTGATGCAGCTTGGAGCCAAATCCGTTACCGGGTTATTCTTGGGACGGACGGTGAAAATGGGGAAAGAATAAAAAAGACACACCCTTGGTTTCGACATTTCCGCAAGTCGAGCAACCCAAAGTGCTGAGTTGGGCAACTCAAAGTTGTGAGTTGGGCAACTCAGCTCGGTGAGTCGGGCAACTCAGCAAAACGAGTTGGGCAACTCACGGAAACGGGTTGGGCGACTTTGTCTTGCAGGCTTGGGATAAATGCAAAGAATACAATATTCCAATCCCCGACCCATGCAGCGGAATGTAAAAGCCCGTCATTTCCGTCGGCAAGCATATCCCCGTTCCCGTTGGGAATGGAAATACCCTTGCCGCCTACGCAAAACCGTAGAAACATGACGCACGGTCAAGCGTGATGAACAAAATCATCACACCATATCCCATACACCACCTTTCCTTGACCGGTTTTGCCGCCAAGGTAGGCTTTTACGATTGTCTGTCCCGCCCGTTAATATGCGTTGCCGCTTTTCAGAGGGCAGAATCCATTGCTTCGTAATGGTCGCCATCATGTACGCTCAATGCCGCCACGAGGCTGTTCAACGTGCGCACGGCCTCCAGCCGTTGTTCCGTCGAGCTTTCCTCCGGATGGCTCAATACATCGATGGCACAAGTCAGATGCGCCTTCATCTGCTGCAAGGCAGATACATCTTGAATGGGAAACAGGTAAAAAAGTTCTTCATCTGAAGAACGGACGATGCCTTTCAGGGGCGTTGCTTGTAATTCCATATCTTTTGGGTATTAAGAAACAAATGACGTAACGCTGCCGGCCACTACACCCAAGGTATCGCCAAACACCTAACACGAAGTGAACCGGCAGGTTACGTCAGAGTATAACCTACCCGGTTCATTTACCTTCGTGTTTTTGAAATTGGCGATTTCTGAGTGTCGGTAAACGAACAACATTACCACGATGCTATTTGCACCGCTGGCACAAAGGTACGAAATTAAAGCCAATTATCTAAGGCTTATCTTCAAAAGCTGCCATATCGTGCCGTATTTCAATGCGAAGAAATCAATGTCCCTGCGGAATGTTCCTCTTGCTGCTTTCATTCCCCATCACTCCACAATGTGTTATTGAAAGGTTGGATGGGCTGACTTATTACGTGCGCAAAGGTAATTTCGGGTTTTGACGGACTAATCAAATTTTTTCGGCACAATCTCCACGCTTCGCAGGCTCAGGTAGTATTCTACCGAAAAAATTTGCTTCTGCAAAACCCTTTCCTTTGCCCCGCTTACGAAATAAGTCAGCTCACCCAACTCGTCAATGCATAAAAAAAATGTCGTGATTATGAAAGCAACAAGAGAAACAAATGGAAATAAGTCGCTTCCCAATCTGCCTCTGCATAAATTCGTGGGCGTGGCGGTGAGGTTCTCCCTTGCGGCACTCGGCACATCCCTGTACGGTGGCTCCCTTCTGGTGTGGTTCGTCGGGCTGTGGCTGGCGTGGAACTTCCTTGTGGGTGTAGTCCGTTTCCTGTGGGTCTGCCTTGTGTTCCTTTTTGCGTTTGTTTCGGTTGTCGCTTTCATAGTCTGGGTATTAACACTCTAAACTCACATCATCATGGATACAACAAACATTTCAAAGAACGTTTCGTTTACCGGACACCGCTTCGGCAGGATAAGCCAACCCATGCTTACTCTTTTTACAGGCATGGTGACGGAAATCAAAAGACTGTATGCTTTGGGCTACCGTAACTTTCTCTCAGGCATGGCGGAAGGCAGCGATTTGATTTTTGCAAAGGCAGTCTTGACGGTAAGAAACGAATTAACCGATATACGGTTGGTAGCTGCCATCCCTTTCCGGAAGCAGTCCGCACGCTATTCCGACACGAACAAGAGGCTTTACATCAGTCTGTTGGAAGAAGCGGACAAGACGGTTGTCCTTTCAGAAAGCTATCACAAGGGCTGTTTCCACCGGCGCAACGACTTTCTGGTGAAACATGCGGCAATCATGCTCGCCTATTGGGACGGACAACCCTATGGCGGCACATACTATACGGTAAAGAAAGCTATCGAAGCAGGTAAGAAAATCGTTAATCTCTATAAATGGAATCATTATGAAACGGTACAGCAAGACTGTCGCACAGCAGTGCAAGTATTATGAAGTGGATAACATTTTCGTGTACATGGTAGAAACTTATCAGAACGGTAATATTACCGTCTTTGAGAAACTCTTCCGGGAATTGTGTAAAGAAGCGAGAAAAGATTTTATAGACTTCCTTCTCAGCGAGGTGGAGCCTATATATTGGAGAGAAATTCTAAAAATCATGGTCTAACATTATAATCTTATGTAATATGGATAGAAGAAAACTTTACTATTACAGTCATATCGTAAAAAGGCATTTGAGTGATATTAAGGAACGCATCAGATTGTCAGAGAACGACATGGAGAGAAGCTATTACCAAAGCAGGTTTGCAGCCCAGCTAAGTATCTACGCCGAAGCTCTTGCCGTAAAGGAAAAGCATCTGGAGAGATATATCAGATAGAGGTACGAGTTAAAATAGTATGAATTGTGTGTGCATGGGATGAAAAAATCCCTGCACTCCTTTTCCCAATAATTTTAACCACATAAAAGAGAAAGGTGTATGATAACATTATCCCAAATGACAAAAGAAGATAAGTTACAGGCTTTAACGGAATACCATGCTTGCAGGCGTGAGCGGCACATTGTTTCCCGCTATATCCGGGCTATCCAAGAAGATGACAAGGAACAGACCGCTTATTTCGAGAGTTTCGGCGAAAGCGTGCATCACATCGTGCTGAACGTGAATACCTACGAGCGCAGGCTTGTTTTTGGCTATGTGGACAAACAGTTCAACGAATACGGATGGATAAACGGCATGTTGCCCATCGTGGAAGAAATCCGGCTGGACAATTCCAACGTGATACACATCGGGAAGTCTGTGAACGGCACGTATGCCGCTACTGTGGGCTGGTGTACAGGCACGGCAGGAGGCGGCAGCTATCCTTCGGTATGGGACGAACCCATTTCCGGTTACAAGGAAGCCGTAAAGAGCGGTATTCGCCGGTTGGAGAAAATTTATACTGAAGCGGAATGCCATTCTCTGACGGACAGAGGTAATTACAATCCGAAGTATATCCGCAGGCTGAAAGCCGGATTGCAGGAATTGAAGCGCCGCTATACCGCCCCGCAACAGTTAAGCTTATTCTGATTATTCACACATATAACACCAAATGATTATGGACGTAAAGATTGAAAGCATGATTTTCGGGTGGGATGAACGCATACCCGATGTATTGATTAAGTTCATCAACTCCGTGACGCTCACAAAAGACGAGCGGGAGCTTCGCGGACTGGTGGAAGTGTTCGCCCGGAGTAAAGAGTTCAACCGCTTCTTTGCCTTCGGATATGGCAGCCACCATCTGTGGCTCACGCAGAGGATGGCGTCAGACCCGGCAAGGTGCATGGAAAACCGATTGTTGATTGTTGAATTTTAGCAGATTGCATTATGACTACAAGAATGACGGAAAACGGAGTTTCGACCTACCGGAAGGCAGGTTCGGAACAGTTCGAGAAGTTCCAGACCGGCATCGGAAGAAGAAAACGCACGCTGGTACAGTACGATTACAGGGCATCCGATGGTGAGTTGTTTCTTTGTAGTTTCCTACAATTTTGGTACCTTTGCAACTAAGGATTTATCAATAAAATATTTTCGATTATGAAATATCTTTTCTTAGATACGAATATATATATTCATTATATAGATGTTGAACAAATCAACTGGAATAAGATTGTAGGGGATGCCGATATTACAATTGTTGTACCAAGGATAACACTCCGAGAAATAGACCAACACAAAGATCAAAACAGGGGTAAAATACAGAAAAGGGCAAAGGCTATTTCTGCAAAATTTGCTCAAATATTTCTGGATGGAAAGACTTTCAAATATACTTTTGCGTTATGTGATGAACCTGCCGCTTCTTCCTTTGATGGCGGCAAATTCAATATACATATTAATGATGATTGGTTTATATTATCTGCGCTCCACTCTAATTATGATGTTGCTGATATTGTTGTTATCAGTTCTGATACCAATTTGCTATTGAAAGCCAAAGAAAACGGTTTGGATTTTAGGAAAATGTCCGATGAATATCGACTAAAAGAAGAATTGTCAGATGAAGAGAAGGAAATAAAAGCATTAAAAGCAGAATTGGAAAAATATAAAAATAGGCAACCAAAACCATCTGTCATATTTGAAAAAGAAGAAAGCGACAAACTAATTTTAAAAAGACCGAATAAAAGAGATTTAGAAGATGAGTTATCCATTTATATGGAAAACTTAAAGAAAGAATACCCATATTGGGAAAGGGGGAAAGTGTGTACTTCATCCAATCTATTTGGACTCAACTTGTTGGTGACACAGGAGCAAATAGACAAGTATAATGCAGAGCTTAATGACTATTTTGAAGAGGAGGAAGAATTTCAACGCTTCTTATTGCAAAAAGATATTTTAGATGAACGATTTCGAGAACTCTCTTTTGGCATATCAAACGATGGTAATGCGCAAACTGGAGATATGAATGTTTTTATTGAATTTCCAGAACATATAAATTTATATAATAGGGATAGTAAAATATCAATAGATAATATTGCACCTGTAAAACCAACTTCTTATGGTTTAGATAGGAAATTTTTACGTTCCATGGAAGTAGAGAATTATCTAAGGCCATTCGGCAATGGCATTCCTCAAATATATTGTTGGGATACGGAGCATCCTATAAAGAAACGAGAATTTAAGTTCAAATATTCGAATCTTAATCATGGTATGATTCGCTATTTGGATATTAAAGATTCGATTTACATAGATATTGGAAGTTGTGATAGCTTTAATATCCGATGGGGTATCATTGATTCTAAATTGATTGAGCCAATAGAAGGTATCTTACATGTAATCATAGAATAACAAAAACGGAGTAGAGCGAGGACTTCAGCTCTACTCCGTTTTTTGTTCTTACATTTCCGACTTATCCTCTTCCTCCTCTTTTTTCGCCCGTGTAGTACGTGCTTTCAAGATGAATTTCTGCCTGTCAATCAACGTATTCACATGGTCAATAAACGTCGTATATGCCGCATCGCCGTTTATCATCGCAAGCGCATTCACCGTATCAACGAGCGAACGGTAGGCGGCATCGGCGGCGGTGCGGGTCTCCTTCACAATTCCCACCTGACGAGCTGCGTCGGCTTCCGTGCGTTCGGCTGCTGCGGCGAGGAAAGCATCTTCTTTCGCTTTCAAATCAGTAATCCAGACATCCAGATTCAACAAAGCACGTTTGCTGGAATCGAAAGTTTCCAAATCTTGCAGCAGATTGTGCAGCATGCCGCTCTCCTCAGTTTGCGCCAGCGAGGTCGGGTCGCCGTATTTGTCGAAGAAGGCTTTGGCTTCAC